>Ga0194128_10001931_pt1 | contig 34900 bp, 37 predicted proteins | sample TA2KigCa65mmetaG_FD_148650 | JGI IMG/M metagenome (GOLD analysis project Ga0194128, IMG submission 148650) | Freshwater microbial communities from Lake Tanganyika, Tanzania - TA2015037 Kigoma Deep Cast 65m | ecosystem: Environmental > Aquatic > Freshwater > Lake | place: Tanzania: Lake...
CGCGCATTGCATGGAACAGGGCTGCGCTGCACTGGTCGTGATCCCGGTGTTTCTGACCGGGCATTGCCTCGACGCCCTCGGTGCCGCCCCGCCGTCCATCCGGGGACTGGTCGCGGCGCCTGGGATTTTCGCCAAGCGGCATTTCTCCGCGCCGAACGAACCGGGGCCTGCTGCAGGCAGACTACCGCTGCTGGCTGGCCGCGGATGCGGTCGGCTCGCGCCGGCTGGAGGACCGCAAGGCCGCGGTCGAACGCCTGCTGTGAGACGCGGGGGTGACGCCGGCGAGCGCCGAGAAGGCGCTGTTCGAATGGGCGGGACCCGCCGGCTATCCGGCGTTCCGCGCCATCCTGTCGCCGGTCATGTCGTACTGAGGCTTTTTTATGGCAAAACCCGAAATTCCCATCCTGCGCAGTTTCCTCTTCGCTCCGGGCAATCACCCGCGCCGCGTCGATAAGGCGCTCGCGCTTGGCGCCGACGCGGTGATCCTCGATCTCGAGGATGCCGTCGCGGTTGCCGAAAAGGCCGCGACCCGAAAGACGATAGTCGAGGCGCTGTCGCGGCCCCGGCGCTGCAGGGGATACGTGCGCGTCAACGCGATCGGCACGCCCTGGTGCCTGCGCGACCTGATGGAGGTGGTCGGACCGTGCCTGGACGGCATCGTGCTTCCGAAGGTGGAATCGGCCGCCGACCTGCGCACCATCGACTGGCTGATCGGCAACCTGGAGCGCGAGCGCGGATTGCCGGTGGGCGGGATCGACCTGATGCCGATCATCGAGACCGCCGCCGGCTTCTCGCGCCTGGACAGGATCCTCGGTGCGCGCACGCTCAGGGACACCTCCGGCCCCTGGCGGGTGAAGCGCATCAGCTTCGGCGCTGGGGACTTCACCAACGACGTCGGCATGACATGGACGCCGGGCGAGGAGGAACTCTCCGAGTTGCGCGTGCGGATGATCGTGTCCTCTCGCGCCGCTGGCCTCGAGCCGCCGATCGACACGGTTTGGATTCACCTGCAGGACGCTGCGGCACTGCGCCGCTCGGTCGAGCGCAGCCTGCGCATGGGATTCCAGGGACGGCTGTGCATCCACCCCGATCAGGTCGCGGTGGTGAACGAGATCTTCACCCCGACGGCCGCGGAGGTCGCGCGGGCGCAGCGTATCGTCAAGGCATTCGAGCAAGCCGAAGCCACGGGCCTCGCCGCCATCCAGGTAGATGGCGTTTTCGTGGACTATCCGATCGTCTACCGGGCACAGCGCACGCTGGCAGCAAGCGCCGCCATCGGCAAGCGCGAGCTGGCCTGAGGGCGGGTTGTGCTTTTTCGCATTAAGGTCTGCGTATGCGACCCCAACCGTTCACGATTCTAGCGATGGTTCATCAGTCCCTGCGCTGAAGGGCGACGCGGGACTGACCCCTGGCGCATCGCCGCCCGGCCGCGCCCGACTACGGGTGCCCCGGCCGATCCGAGCCCCGGCGTGCGAAAATCGCCCGCATGCTGGCAGGCGATGAAAGCTACATGCGCCGCGCGCTCGAGCTTGCGGCCCGCGCTGCGGAGGAAGGCGAAGTGCCGGTGGGCGCGCTGGTCGTGGTCGATGGCCGCGTGGCGGGCGAAGGCTGGAATCGCCCGATCGGGCGCTGCGATCCGACCGCCCACGCCGAGATCGAGGCCCTGCGCGCCGCCGCCGTTGCCCTGGGCAACTACCGTCTTACCGGCGCTACCCTGTACGTGACGCTCGAGCCCTGCGACATGTGCCTGGGCGCCATGTTCCATGCGCGCGTGGCGAGAGCGGTCTACGGCGCGACCGATCCGAAGAAGCCGGTCCTGAAGAGCCAGGTCAAGGTCGAAGGCGGCATTCTTGCTGCCGAGTGCAGCGCGCTGCTGAGCAGGTTCTTCGCAGCGCGCCGGTGACGATCGATATCCACATCCCGAGCCAGCGGCTCTCGTACCGCGGCCGGATCTACTCGGTCTCAACGTCAAAGAACGGCCTCGGCGAACGCAACGGCAGCTTCTGCACCCCCCGCGGCCGGCACATCGTGCGGGCCAGGATCGGGGCAGGGCAGCCGCTCAACGCGGTCTTCGTCCGGCGCCGGCCGACCGGCGAGATCTGGACCCCGGAACTGCACGCCACCCATCCGGGGCGGGACTGGATCCTGACCCGGATCCTGTGGCTCTCAGGCTGCGAGGTCGGATTCAACCGTCTGGGTGAGCTCGACACCATGCGACGCTTCATCTACATCCACGGCGCCCCGGCGTCGGTACCGATGGGCGTGCCGGGGTCCATTGGCTGCATCCGTATGCGGGGCGAGGAGGTCCTGGAGCTTTTCGAACGGGTCTCGCCCTTTACGCCGGTGGTCGTTCACGAATGAGATCCGAAGCCGCCGCCGAGTCTCGGCATTTGTTGACAAAAGCAAGTACTCAGCAGTCGCCAATATAGGCAACCCAACGTATTGCTTCATTGGTAAGTAACACTACCGGATTGACTTGGTCAGGCTCGCCGGCCGGCTCTAGGCGGGCGGGGCAAGCCGGGCCAATCGCTCGCGATTCGGCCCGGTCACAATCCCTTTTTCGCAGATCAGGGCACTGATCAGTTCAGCCGGGGTGACGTCGAACGCCGGGTTGCGCACGCGCACCCCCTCCGGAGCCCAGCGCTCCCCGCGGTAGCCTGTCACCTCTGCGGCAGGCCTTTCCTCGATCGGGATCGCCGATCCGTCGGCAATGACAAAATCGTAGGTGGATAGTGGCGCCGCGACGTAGAACGGCAGGCCGTGCCGCCGGGCCAGTACCGCCAGGGTATAGGTACCGATCTTGTTCGCCGCATCGCCGTTGGCCGCGATGCGGTCCGCTCCCACGATCACCAGGTCCACTTCGCCACGGCTCATCAGGTGTCCGGCCATGTTGTCCGTGACCAGGGTGCAGGCAATGCCCTCCTGCGCGCACTCCCAGGCGGTCAGCCGCGCGCCCTGCAGATAGGGGCGTGTCTCGCACGCGATCACCGAGATGCCCTTGTCCTTAGCGGAACGAACCACACCCAGCGCGGTGCCGTGGCCGGCGGTGGCCAGCGCTCCGGCATTGCAATGGGTCAGGATCCGCGCCCCCTGCGGCACGAGCGCAGCGCCATGCGCGCCCATGGCGAGGTTCGCCGCCAGGTCCTCGTCGAATATGGCGCGCGCCTCGGTTTCAGTGCCGCCAGCCCGGCGCATGCGCTCCAGTGCCCAGAACAGGTTCACCGCCGTGGGCCGGCTGGCCGCGAGCAGGTCGTAGGCCGCCGCGCCACCACGGTCGAGAACGACGCCGAACGCGGCTGCGCAGCCGATCGCCGGCGCGCCACGCACCACCATGTCGCGAATTGCGCGCGCCACGTCCTGCGCGCTGCGGCAGGTGACATAGGCAGTCTCGCCGGGGAGTAAGCGCTGATCGAGCAGCTCGAGCCTGTCTCCCAGCCAGCGCAGCGCCGCGACCGCCACCTAGACCACGCGCTCGTTGCCGCCGTCCACCGGAACCTGCGCCGCGGTCGTCTTGGCGAACAGCGGCCCGCACATCTCCGCGGCCAGCTCGGCGACGTCGCGCGAGGACACCGCCGTCCGCAGCAGGTTGTTGGTGCGGTACTGCTCGACACTCATGCCGTAGGCCTTCGCCCTCGACGATAGCACTTCTTCAGTCCACAGGCCGGTGTCGAAGACCTGGTTGGGATGGATGGAATTGATGCGGATCCCGTCCTTGCCCCATTCCATCGCCGCGACGCGCGCGAGCTGGTTCAGCGCCGCCTTGGAAGCGGAATAGGCGCCGGCCCCCGGACCCGGCGCTGGTACGTTCTTCGAGCCGATCACCACGACTCGCCCGCCGCCCGGCGCCAGTTTGAGCAGCGCATGGCAGGCCTGCAGCAGGATGAGATTGGCCCCGACGTTCACACTCATGGCGCCCGTCCACATCTCCGCGCCAATCGCCTGGATCGGCTGCGAGGCAGGGAAGATGCCGGCGTTCAGGATCAGCATGTCGGTGCCGCCGAAGTGCTTCACCGCCGCATCCATCGCAGCGCTGACCGCGCCGGCATCGGTCAGGTCGCAGGCGAGTCCGAGGTAATCCGGGCGCCTCCAGAGCGAAGCGATGGCCGGGTTACGGTCCAGTCCAACGACCGCGGCGCCACGGCGCAGGAGCGCTTCGGTGCAGGCCTTGCCGATTCCCGAGGCGGCACCGCTGACCACCGCCACCTCGCCGGCGAAGACGGGCGCGTTGCCGGCCTTCTTCAGCTTTGCCTGCTCCAGGTCCCAGTACTCGATGTCGAACGTATGCCGGTCCTCCAGCGCCTGCCACTCGCCCAGCGCTTCTGCACGCAGGATGACCTCGATCGTGTGCTCGTAGAGATCCTGGACGATGCCCAGGTCCCTGGCGCTGCGCCCGAACGCCACCAGTCCCAGATCTGCATCGAGTGCGACGCGCGGCGCCGGATCCAGCATGGTTTTCTTCTCTCTGGCATTAGCCGCGTTGCGCTCGAAGTACTCCCGGTAGGCGGAGCCGAAGGCGACGACGTCCCGGCCTAGCATCGGCAGCGGCTTTGTGCGAATGACGTGATCAGGGGTCGCAGGGCCGCCCTGCGAGATGCGGGCGATATCGGGATGGCGCGCAAAGCCGAGGAAGTTTGGTGCGTCGTTGCAGCGGCACAGCAGCGGGAAACCCGCCGCCCGCGAAACCTCGCTGCGCAGCTTGGCGGCGTCTTCGCGCCTGAACACCGTCGGCGCCGCGGCAGGCGGCGCCAGGTGCCAGGCCTTGCGCGCCGCGAGGTAGCGCTCCGCCATGGTCACCAGTTCGATCATCCTCTCGTAGGATTCGCGGGCTCCTGCGCCGAAGGAGAAAACGCCGTGCGACAGCAGCACCATGCCCACGGTGTTCGCGGTCTTGCGCCTGGGGAATTCGCGCGCGCAATAGGCCGCAAGGTCGAAGCCCGCCATAATGTAAGGGATCACCACCACCTTGTCGCCGTAGATGTCGCCGATGCGCCTGTCGCCGTCGGGGGAGTTCGACACCGACAGCACGGCATCGGCGTGCGTATGGTCGACGTACCTGTGCGGCAGAATGGCGTGCAGGATGGTCTCCACCGACGGTGCCGGCGCGCCCGCGCGCAGCGTGTGGGTGGCCAGTTCATTGACCATCTGGGGGTCGGACAGCGCCGGCAGGGCGGCCAGGCGCCTGACGTAGTCCAGCTGCACCGGGGCGAAACCCGCTGGTTCAATGGTTTCCAGGTCCCAGCCGCTGCCCTTGACGTAGAGCACCACCTCTTGCTCGCCGAAGAGGTTCTTTTCCAGCATCTTCACCGACGTATTGCCGCCGCCGTGCAGCACCAGCGACTTGTCGCGGCCCAGCAACCGCGAGGTGTACACCCGGGGGCCCAGCTGACCGTCGAATTTCGCCGCTTCGGCATCGCTCCACAGGCTTTTCATAGGCGCAGATTATACTTTCGGGTCATGTTCCGCATCGATCTGATGGATTGGGAGAATGCGCAGCCGATCGGCTTCGCCAGTTTTCGTCGGCGAGCAAAACGTGCCCCCGGACGGCCAGGCGATCGGTACCGGTCGGTTGCTGCCTGACGGCCTCATCGGCCGCATGGCATTGGTGGAGGACTGGCGGCGGCAGGATGTGGGCGCCGGCATGCTCGAGGCGCTGGGAGGCGCAAGCCCGACGGCGCGGACATGCCGAGGTGGTGCTTTCGGCCCAGCTGCCAGCAGTGGAGTTCTACCGCAGCCATGGCTTGGTGGCCGAGGGCAAGGTGTTCCAGGAAGCGGGCATCCTGCAGCAGAGGATGCGGCGCGTGCTGGGGCCGTTCAGGCCGCCGGCTTGAGTTCGTAGCGCACCGTCTCCGCGGCCGCTCCAGCGGCGTCGAACGCGCGCTCCGAGAAGCGGATTCCGCTCCCGGCGTCGGACAGCAGCACGGTCGAACAGCGCGTGCCGTACTGCGGCGCGACGAGTCTCGCCGCCTCGAGCACTGCGAACAGCGGCTCGATCGCCGGGCCGGAATGAAGCGCTTGCGCGAAGCGCGCTTTCGGCTCCGCCACCTCCGGCGTGTCGAGCAGGAAGTTTCCGAGCCCGTAGATCCCGGGCTCCAGCCGCCGCGACCCGCCGTCCCGGTTCGAAATCCACCAGAGCTCCCGTCCGTCCGACGCCACCAGGTTGAAACCGCTGTAGGAACCCAGCCTTGTGCAAAGCTCGCCGACATAGTCCGCGGCCGCGACGTCAGCGGCGAGGAATCGCGTCACCAGGGCGCCGCGGGACTCCGCTGCATTGGCATCCCGGCCACCTCGGTAGTTGGTGACCGCCGCAAACCGGCCGGCGCGCGACACCCCCAACCAGGTGCCGCCGGCTTCGAGGTCGCGCCCGCCGAGGATGGCGGGCGCATCGGCCCAGAATCCGGCGCGCGCTGCGCTGCGAGCGTGGTACTCGTCGCGGTTGGCGGCCACCACCAGGGAATGCCGCGGCTGCGTTCGCCACGCCAGCAGGATCAGGCACATCCTAGTTCTTTACCGGGAGTAGGGCAGGGTCAGGATCTCGAGCGCTTCGCCACCCTGCGCCGCACGCACCGCCGCGTGCGCCTCGACCGCGGCGATCGGCAGTACTGCCAGTGCTTCGCCACCGGCGGCGTTCACCACCGTGCCGGAAGGCTGGCCCGGAACGTCATCACTGAACAGGTCCTGGCCGGGAATGAGAGCCGTTGCCGCGCGCAGGCGGTACAGCCTGCGCTTCACCGCGCCGCGATACTGGGCGCGGGCGACGATCTCCTGCCCCGGATAGCAGCCCTTGCGGAAGTCCACGCCACCGAGCAGCTCGAAGTTGGCCATCTGCGGCACCAGCTGGTCCTGGGTCGCGAGCGTGACCGTCGGAATACCGGCACGGATCTCCTGCAGCTGCCAGTCCTCCTCACGGGCGTCGGCCGCCGCATCCGCCACGCCCAGCACCAGAAAGCGGTCGCCGCCCAGACGAACCGCAATGCGTCCTTCTGCGCGCGCCACGCCGAGCTCATCCGCCGGCTCCGCCAACCCCAGCCCGGCCAGTCGCGCGCCGCTGCCATCACCCCAGAGCCCGATCTGCGGCCAAGCTGCGCTGTCGTCGGTGATGCGCACTTTCGCGCGTAGCACGAACATCGAGAGCCGCTTGGCCACCGGTGCGACGAGGTCGCGCGAAAGCCGCAGCAAGTACCCCGTCCCGGCCGGAATCAGCAGAAAACTCGCCATCAGGCGGCCCTTGGCGGAACACCAGCCGGCGTGGCGTGCGCGATCCGGTGCCAACTGCTCCACATCCACCGTGAGCTGCGCATGCAGGAAGGAGCGCGCATCGTCTCCCGCCACGCGTAGTACGCCGTATTCACTCAGTATCGCCGCGTGCATCGTAGAATCGCGATTTTAGTAGGTTCCTGTTGCTAAAGACCACTCTCACCGCCGTACTGCTGGCGCTAGTCTGCGTAACGGGCTACACGTACTGGTATTTGGCGACGCCGATGCCGGTGGACAAGCTCCCGGCCGCGTTCAGCATCCCGCCCGGCGCCGGCTTTCGCGCCGCCACGCAGCATATCGACCAGGCGGGCATCGGGGGAGGGCGCACCGGGCGGCTCCGGTTCGAGTTGCTGGCCCGGGTGCTGGGGCGCACCCAGGACATCAAGGCTGGCGGCTACGAGCTTGCCACCGCCCCGACGCCGCTGGAATTGCTCGACAAGCTGACGCAGGGCGACCTCACCCAGGCCGAGGTCAGGTTCATCGAAGGCTGGAACTTCCGCCAGCTGCGCGCCGCGCTGGATGCCAACGCATTCGTTCGACACGACAGCCAGGGCTTGGGCGATGCCCAACTGCTCGGGCTGCTGAAAGCGGCCGAGAGCCATCCCGAAGGCCTGTTCTTCCCGGACACCTACCTGTTCGCCAAGGGCAGCAGCGACCTGCGGATCCTGCGCCGTGCCTACGAGGCGATGCAGCGCCACCTGGCGCGGGAATGGGAAACACGCGACCCCCGCGTGCCCTACAAGTCGCCCTACGAAGCGCTCATCATGGCCTCCATCGTGGAGAAGGAAACCGGCCGGGCCGCGGAGCGTGGCCGCATCGCCGGCGCGCTGGTGAACCGGCTGCGCATCGGCATGCTGCTGCAGGTCGACCCGACCGTGATCTACGGCCTGGGCGAGTCCTTCGACGGCAACTTGAAGAAGATCCATCTGCAGACCGACGGCCCGTACAACAGCTACCTGCGCCCCGGCCTGCCGCCGACACCGATCGCCGCCCCGGGGCTGGCCTCGCTGCAGGCCGTCATGCGCCCGGCGACGACCGATGCGCTCTACTACGTCGCCCGCGGTGACGGCAGCAGCGAGTTCTCGCGCACGCTCGAGGAGCACAATCGCGCCGTGCGAAAATACCAGTTGCATGGCGGCCGCTAGCGGCAGGGGCAGGTTCATCACGCTCGAGGGCATGGACGGCGCGGGCAAGTCGACGCATTTGGCCACCATCGCGGCGAGCCTGCGCGCCCAGGGCCGCAGGGTGCTGGTGACCCGCGAGCCCGGCGGCACGCCGCTGGCCGAGAAGCTGCGCCAACTGGTGCTCGCCGAGCCGATGGATGCGGTGAGCGAAACGCTGCTGATCTTCGCCGCGCGCGCGGACCATGTGGCGCGCGTGATCCTGCCGGCGCTCGAGCGCGGCGCCTGGGTCCTCTGCGACCGCTTCACCGACTCCACGCTCGCCTACCAGGGGGGCGGCAAGGGCGTCCCTACAGAGCTGATCCGCGCGCTCGCGCGCCAGGCGCATCCCGGGTTGTCGCCCGACCGCACGCTCCTGTTCGATTGCCCCTACGAGGTCAGCCGCGATCGCCTGCAGCGTGCCGGCCGCCCCCCCGACCGCTTCGAAGGCCAGTCGCGGGCTTTTTTTGACGGGGTTCGCGACGCCTATCGGGGACTCGCCGCCGCGGAGCCCGACCGGATCCGCCTGATCGACGGCAGCCGACCGCCGGAGGCCGTCCCGCCGCTGCTCGAGGCGGCGCTGGCCGGGCTATAGGCCCATGATTCGGGATCTTCAAGCCGCGGCATGGGGGAAATTTGCCGCACTGCGCGCGCGCCTGCCGCACGCCCTGCTGCTGCAGGGGGCGCAGGGCGTGGGCAAACTCCAGCTTGCCGAGCGGTTCGCCCAATTGCTGCTGTGCGAGTCCGCGACGCAGGCCTCGGCGCCCTGCGATGCTTGCGCCGCCTGCCGTTGGTTCCTGGGCGGCAATCACCCCGACGTGCGCTATGTCGAGCCCGAGGCGCTGGCTCGCTTCCCGGCGCCGTCCGACGAAGACCAGGCCGCTCCGGCGAAGACCACCAAGCCCAGCACCGAGATCAGGATCGAGCAGGTGAGGGCGCTGGCCGACTTCGTCAACATCGGTTCGCATCGCGGCGGCCGCCGCATCGCGATCGTGCATCCGGCGGAGGACATGAACGCCGCTTCGGCCAATTCGCTGCTCAAGAGCCTGGAGGAGCCCCCCGCCGGAGCCGTCTTCCTGCTGGTGTCGCACCGGCCCGCGCGCCTGCTGCCGACCGTCCGCAGCCGATGCGTAGCGGTCCCGGTGCCGCCGCCGGAGCCCAAGGCGGCCAGCGCTTGGCTTGCGGCGCAGGGCGTAAACGATCCAGCGCGCTGGCTGGCCTTTGCAGGGGGCGCGCCGCGGCGGGCGCTTGAACTGGCCACCGGCGAACGCCTGGGGGCGATCCTGACCCTCCTGCGTGCCTTGGAAGCGGGGGATTACGAGGCCGCTGCCGCGATCCCGGACCGTGCGAGCCTGGAGCTGCTGGCCGAGGTGCTCCAGAAACTTGCGCTGGACCGTGCATTCGGCGCCCTGGCGGGAGGGCGGCGTTTCCTGCCCGAACTTAAGCCCCCGGCGGGTGGCCAACCCGCGGAGTGGCTCGCGTTTGCCCGCGCGATGGGGCGCAGCAGGCTGCTCGCCAGGCACCCCCTGAACCCCAGGTTGTTCGCCGCGGAGATGCTTGCCGGCATCCCGGGAACACTGCCCAGATAATCATAATTAACATGAAGTTATTGTTTCAAGTTATTGTAATAATATCATTTATATTATTTTCTTCCGCATCGTTCGGCCAAGCTTACGAGACCTTCCTGCGTGCGGTCGAGGCCGGCGACGCCACGGTCGTTACCGAGCTCCTGAACAAGGGCATGGATCCGAATACGCCCGACGCAGCCGGCCATACGGCTTTGATGGTGGCAGCCCGGCTTGGCCATGAAAGCCTTGTGGTGGTGCTGGTGGCCCGCAAGGCGGACTTGTCCCGGCGCAGCCCCCAAGGCGATACCGCGCTTATGATGGCCAGCCTCAAGGGCCACGTCGGGGTCGCGAGGATACTGGTGGACCGCGGTGCGCCGGTCAGGCAGGAAGGCTGGGCGCCGCTTCATTACGCCGCCTTCGAGGGTCGCGCGGATATGATCCGCTACCTGCTGGACCAGGGCGCCAACAAGGACGCCATTGCGCCGAACGGTTATTCGGCGCTGATGCTCGCTGCACGGGGCGGGCACTTGCAGGCATCCCGGGTGCTGCTGCACGAGGATGCGGACTTCCGCATCATGTCCCCGGACGGCGCCACCGCGCTGAGGATCGCCAGCCTCCGGAACGACATGGCGCTTGCGGAGTTGCTGAAACGGGCGGGGGCCGTTGAATGACCGGGGGGGATTGTTGCCGCCGGATCGGCCTCCTTCTCGCGCTTCTTTAAATTTTACATAATACTGATTGCACGCTATTGATGGCGCTCAGTTTAACCGGTCCACCCCCGGCAACGGGATCCGTGCCACCGGGATACCCTCGTCCACGAGGGCATCATGCTCCTCCTCTGAAGCCCGGCCACGAATCATGCGGGCCGGCGCCTGCTCGTAATGGATCCTGCGCGCCTCCTCGGGAAACCGCGCTCCGACATCCTCGGCCCTGGTGAATATCTCATCCAGCATGCGCGAATACAGCATCTGGGCAATGGCGAAGGGGTCCTTGCCTTCCATCTCCTGGGTCTTCATCTGGGGCGCCGCCACCGGTGCCGCCGCGCCGACATTGATACGGGGCGCGGACAGCGCGCGTTCGATGCGGGTGCCGCCGCAGGCCGGGCAACTGAGCAGGCCGCGGCGCCTCTGGGAGGCGAAATCCCTGGCCGAGCCGAACCAGCCCTCGAATCGGTGGCCTTCCGCGCAACGCAGGTCGTAGACGATCATGGGGCAGGATGTTAACGCAGTTCGCTTTCGAAGCCTCCCGCGAAGGACCTGAGCAGGCGCTTGAAGGCGCGCACGTCCGCGGCGCGGAAGCGCTTGAGCAACCGCGCCTCACGTCGGCGGGCCCGCGCAACCACCGGCAGGATGCGGCTGCGGCCCTTGGCCGTGAGCTCCACCCGCGCCTGCCGCAGGTCCATCTCCCCCGCCACCCTGCGCACCAGGCCGCGCCGCTGCAGCCGGTCCAGCAGCTTGGACAGGGTCGGTTGCTTGAACAGGGTGGCGCGGGCGAGGGCGCCGACGGTGTAGCCGCCCCCCGCCGACAGCGTGCCCAGCACCCGCCACTCCGGGACTCGCATCCGCACCGGCGCCAGCAGGAGGTGGAAATCGCGCAGAATCACGTGGCTCGCCCGCGCCACCAGGTACGGCAGGTAGTCGTCCGGGAAGGCGCCGCCCGCCTTTGCGGTGTTACGGCGAGTTATATGCTTTTTCATTGACCTATGAAATTTAATCTAATACGATAGCTCAGCCCCGGGCCAGGAGCAAGCGCCATGTTCGCCGACCGCATCGAAGCCAAGTGGATCGAGCTTTTCGCCGAAGTCTTCGCCCGCTGCAAGGTCAGCCCGGGCGACGCCTGCGCCATCCTCTCCGAGACCCAGTCCCGCGCCCTCAACGTGCAGCTCGCCGAGCTGGCGCTCGCCCGCCTCGGCGCGCGGCCGTTCCATGTCGTGGTGCCCACGCCTCGCCAGGCCGCCCCGGTGCCGATCCGCTCCACCGGCGCCTCGGTGGCCCTGAAGGACATGGCCGCCGCGGTTGCGGCCCTGGCCGCCAGCAGATTCGTCGCCGACTGCACCCTCGAGGGCCTGATGCATGCCGCCGAGCTGCCCCAGGTCCTCAAGGACGGCGCCAGGGTGCTGTACATCTCGAACGAGCATCCTGAAGCGCTGGAGCGCCTCGCGCCCTCCCCCGCCGATGAGCAAAAGGTGAGGGCGGGCATGAAGCTGCTGCGTGGAGCCCGCGCCATGACGGTCACCTCCCCTGCCGGCACCGACCTGCGCATAAAAGTGGAGGGTGCCCGGGTCGGGGGCGTCTGGGGCTATACCGAGAAGCCCGGCACCCTGTCGCACTGGCCCGGCGGCCTGTGCCTGTGCTTTCCGCAGGCCGGCAGCGTGGACGGCACGCTGGTGCTGGCCCCCGGCGACATGAACCTCACCTTCAAGCGCCACCTGGAATCGGCCGTTCGCCTGAGCATCGAGCGCGATTACGTCACAGCTATCGAGGGCGACTCCCTCGACGCGGAACTGATGCGCGATTATTTCGCCGCCTGGGGCGAACGCGACGCCTACGCAGTATCCCACGTCGGCTGGGGAATGAACCCGCGCGCACGCTGGGACGCGTTGGCCCTTTACGATCGGCGCGACAGCAACGGCACCGAGCAGCGCGCCTTCGCCGGCAACTTCCTCTATTCGACGGGCGCCAACGAGGTCGCCGGACGCCACACATTGGGCCACTTCGACCTGCCCCTGCGCCGCTGCACCATCGCGCTCGACGGCACGCCGGTGGTGGAAGGGGGCAAGCTGTCCGGGCCGCTGGCATGACATCGCCCGCAAGCGCCCTGCTCTTCCTGCATGGCGTCGGCGGCGGACACCACGCCTGGGAGCGCCAGCTGCCCTACTTCGCGAAGCTGGGCTACCCCTCGCATGCGTGGGACCAGCCAGGTTACGGCGAGAGCCCGCCGGTCGAGCCATACGACCGGGAACAGGTCAGCGCCGCGCTGCTGCGCCTGATCGACGCCCTCGGCGGAGCGCCAGTGGTGCTGGTCGGGCACAGCATGGGCGGGCTGCTCGCGCAGGAGGTCTATGCGCGCCATCCGGCGGCGGTAAAGGCGCTGGTGCTGTGCTTCACCAGCCCGGCCTTTGCCGGGGGCGACAGCGATTTCACGCGGCAATTCCTCGCCGCGCGCATCGATCCGCTGGATCGGGGCGAGGGCATGCCGCAGATCGCCCGCCGCCTGATGCCGGCTATGCGCGGCTCGAAGTCCGATCCCGCCGGCCTTGCGCTGGCGGAGAAAATCATGTCGGGAGTCAGGCCGGACACCTACCGCAAGGCGGTCCGGCTGCTCACCACCTTCGACCGCCGCAAGGAACTGGCTGACATCAAGGTGCCCTCGCTGCTCATCGCCGGCAGCGAGGACCGCACCGCGCCGCCAAAGGTGATGGAAAAGATGGCGCAGAGGATTCCCGGTTCCGAGTACGTGCTGCTCGAAGGCTGCGGCCATCTCGGGCCGATGGATCAGCCCGCCGAGTTCAACGCCGCGCTCGAGTCCTTCCTGCGCCGGCATGCACTTTGAGGACGCCATGGACATTTACGCCCCGCCCTGCGATCCACGCTACTCGGTCGCCGGCAGCGGTGCCGCGCTGACGCCCAAGCAGCGCGAGCTGATCGCGCTGGCCGAATCCCACGGGCCCCGCTTCGCCGCCCGCGCCGCCCGCTACGACAGCGAGGCCAGCTTCCCGTTCGAGAACTACGCCGAGCTCAAGGCCGCCGGCCTGCTCGGCCTGTGCGTGCCCGCCGCGCACGGCGGCCATGGCGCCGATTTCCGCACCTACGCGCTGATATCGGCGACGCTCGGCAAGTACTGCGGCGCCACCGCGCTTACCCTGAACATGCACATGTGCTCCATGCTGTGGCCGGGCGCGCTCGCGGACGACCTCGACATGACGCCCGCCGACCGCTCCCAGCACGAGAGTTACCGCGCCGTGCATTTCGCGCGCGTGGTGAAGGACGGCGCCATCTACGCCCAGCCCTTCTCCGAGGGCAGCGCCGCCGCCGCGGGCAAGGCGCCCTTCGGCACCACGGCAGCCAAGGTGGCGGGCGGCTGGCTGATCAATGGCAAGAAGATCTTCGCCTCGCTCTCCGGTGCCGCCGACTACTACGGTGTGCTCTGCACCGAGGACAAGCCCGAGCGCTCCATGCGCGACACGCTCTACATCGCGGTGCCCGGGCGTGCCCCGGGTCTCACGGTGGTCGGCGACTGGGACCCGCTGGGCATGCGCGGCACCGTGTCGCGCAACCTGGTGTTCAAGGATGTGTTCGTGCCTGACGATGCGCAGATGATGCCGCGCGGGGTGTACTTCCAGGCCGCCAGCCGCTGGCCGCACATGTTCACCACGCTGTCGCCCACCTACATGGGCATCGCCATCGCCGCGGTCGAGTTCACCGTTAAGTACCTGCGCGGCGAGATCGAGGGCATGCCGCCGGTGAAGCGGCGCATGTACCCGACCAAGCAGATCGCGTTGGCCGAGATGTGGGTCAAGCTGGAGCAGACCCGGGCGCTGTTCCTGCGCATGCTCGAGGACGCACGCATCGACCCGCCCAAGGACGCCCGCCTGCGGGCCTACGCCGCGCAGTTCACCATCATGGAGAACGCCAACGCCCTGTGCGCGCTGGCGATCCGCACCTGCGGCGGCCAGTCCATGCTGAAGAGTCTGCCGCTGGAGCGCCTGTACCGCGACTCGCGCTGCGGCGCGCTGATGCTGCCCTGGACCGCTGAACTGTGCCTGGACCGAATCGGGCGCGAGGCGCTGTACGAGCCAGGGGAGGCGGACGATTAACCTGTCGCGGATCATCGAGCGCTGGGCCGCTCATTTCCCCGACAAGGTCGCGCTGCACTGTCACGGCACAGACCTGCGTTACCGCGACTTCTGGAGCCAGATCGAGGCCGCCACGGCGAGTCTCGGCGTCGGCCACGGCGAGCGCGTTGCCTACCTCGGCTACAACGGGCCGCGGATGCTGGTGCTGCTGTTCGCGCTGGCGCGCGCCGGGGCGGTCCTGGTGCCGCTGAACTGGCGCCTCACGGCTGCCGAACACCGGGCCATCCTGGCCGACTGCGCGCCGCGCTTCCTGGTCGCCGAGGGCGAATTCCTGGAACATGCCGCGACGCTCGGCGTGCCCCTGGGTCCGGCGGCGGGCGCCTTGCCTGTCGCCACAGACGGCGCCGATGCGGACGATGTCCTCATCGTCTACACCTCCGGCACCACCGGCCGGCCCAAGGGCGCGGTGCTGACGCAGGAGGCGCTGCTGTGGAACGGCTTCAACGGCATCCACGCCCATGACCTGGGCCAGGCCGACCATGTCCTGACCGCGCTGCCGATGTTCCATGTCGGCGGCCTGAACAACCAGACATTGCCCGCGCTGCTCGCCGGCGCCACGGTGACCCTGCACCGGCGCTTCGACCCTTCGCTCTGGCTGGCCGAGGTTGGCGCACGCAGGCCCACGGTGTCGCTGCTGGTCCCGGCGGCGATGCAGGCGGTGATCGCCCATCCGGCATGGGGGACCACCGACCTGTCCTCGCTGAAGATGCTCAACGCCGGCTCGATGGTGGTGCCCGACTCCCTCATCCGCGCCTTTCACGAGCGCGGCGTTCCGGTAGGGCAGATCTACGGTTGCACCGAGACCTCGCCCATCGCCACGGTGCTGCTGAAAGAGGATGCGGCACGAAGGCTGGGCAGCGCCGGGAAGGCCGCGCCGCACTGCGAGGTGCGCCTGGTCGAGGGCGAAGTGCAGGTCCGCGGCCCGAACGTGATGCGCGGCTACTGGAACGATCCCGTGGCGACCGCGGCCGCATTCGCCCCCGGGGGCTGGTTCCGCACCGGAGACCTCGGCCGCTTCGACGGCGACGGCTTCCTGTGGATCATGGGCCGCTCAAAAGACGTCATCATCTCCGGCGGCGAGAACGTCTATCCGGCCGAACTGGAGAACGTGCTGGCGGATTGCCCCGCCATCGCCGAGGCGGCGGTGGTCGGCGTGGCGGATGCGAAATGGGGTGAGGCAGCCTGCGCTTGCATCGTTCGCAGGCACCCGATCGACGAGGCCGCGGTGCTGGCGCTGTTTCGCGGCCGCCTGGCGAAGTTCAAGCATCCGCGGCGTGTGGTGTTCCTGGATGCCCTGCCCCGCAACGTCATGGGCAAGGTGCAGAAATTCGAGTTGCAGCGCCTGCTCGAGACCCGCTAGCCCTCAGTCCACCCCAAGTTCGACGCTGCCCAGCGCGCCCACCTCGAAGCCGATGCGGTCGCCGGCCTTCGGGAACTTGCTGCTCACCAGGCTGCCGGTGATCACGATATCGCTGCGCCAGAGACCGAGGCCGCGCGCGGCCAGATTGTTGGCGACCCAGGCCAGCGCCTCGAACGGGTGCCCCATGACGTCGCGGCCATAGCCCTCGCCGACGCTGGCGCCGTTAACGCTAGCGACGCCGCGCAGCGCGCCCAGGTCGAGGCCGCGCCAGTCCCGCAGCGGCGCGCCCAGCACCGCACCTTCGTTCCAGGCGTTGTCTGCGATGAGCATCAGGGCATGCAAAGAGAGCTGCCGGTAGTCCGCGTTGCGATCATCGGCCAGCTCCAGTGCCGGCATCACCGCTGCGACCGCCTGCGCGACCCGGTCCCGCGTGTACGGCGCGCTGATGGCAGGCAGGTCCTCGCCCAGCTCCACGGCGATCTCGAACTCCACCAGCAGCCGCACATAGTCGGCCGCACGCACCCTCGCCGGTCCCCTCAGCAGCGTGTTCGCGAACATGCCGCCGGCGATGGAGTCCTGCACGCCCACCATCTGGCGCATCGCAGGCGTGGTCAGTGCGATCTTGTAGCCGGCGACGGCGCCCAAGGCCTCGGCGCGCATGCCGATGTACTCGCCCTGGATGGCGTAGGCGTCGGCGACGCTGCGCGGCGCCAGATCCTCCGGCATGGGTCCGAAACGCTCGCGGCGCTGGTGCGCCTCGAACAGCCAGCGCCCGGCGCGCTCCAGGCGCGGCTCGGAGGGCTTGGATCGCCTCATGCGGACCATAGCGGCATCGCCTCTTACATGGTGCCGGGGGTCGGAATCGAACCAGCGCGGCTTTGCGGCCGGGGGGTTTAAGGCAACTAAAACCTACCGATATCTGGAGCAATGACCGAGGAGGATATTCAGATCAGTGCAGAATTCAGAGTGCCAGCATTCTTTAATTCCTTAGCCCAGAGCGGCGCCTTGCCTCGCCCGGTCCAGGTCTGTTTGGCATTCGAGGGATTGCGATACTTCGGAGCAACCTTGCGGCGCGATCCTTTCTTGGGGATCGATTTGGCTTTAGCTGACTTGCCTTTTTTCAGAGCCGCGGCTATCTGTGAAGCGGTAATCCCATTATTCCTCGCCAATTGAACGATCTTGGGAATCGCCCTGCTTATCACCCGATTTAACAGCGCCTTTTCTTTCTTTTCCAGAACAGCTTTCGCCTTACGCAGTTTGGCTAGCTGTGCGTCAACGGTTGTGCGTGCCATATATCCTTCGCTTTGATTTCAAACATTGTTGAGAGGGTCTTGAAAGGGTCTTGATCTGAACGGACATCATTTAAACACTCTCCCAGTATATTGCATTAACTGAATATCTGGAAGTGTCCTGATTTCTGTGTATGAGGCGTTGCCTAGATTATTCCACGGCGGCGGTCGTCGCATTCGCGAATTCAGTGGCGCGAATCAGTTGCACAGCATGGCCCTGGCGCAGCTCGCCTATCGGGAGCGTTGGCGCGACATCGGTTTGTGCCAATGTGAGGTGAGACACCTCCCACCGGAGGGGGCGGAGAAGAGTCTGGTGCCCGGGACAGGACTTGAACCTGTATGGCCTTGCGGCCTGGGGATTTTAAGTCCCCTGCGTCTACCAGTTTCGCCACCCGGGCGGCCCTGAACGGAAGCTGGAGGCGGGGGTCGGAATCGAACCGGCGTACACGGCTTTGCAGGCCGCTGCATGACCACTCTGCCACCCCGCCGGGGCACATAAAGCAAAGGGAAGGCCTGGCGACCTTCCCTAGCGTAATCTGGAGCGGGAGACGAGTCTCGAACTCGCGACCTTAACGTTGGCAACGTTACGCTCTACCAACTGAGCTACTCCCGCATGATCGGATTGGTAATTATATCTCAACCCGCGGCATGCGGCAGAGCCTTGCGCAGGTAGTACAGCATGGACATGACCGTGAGCACCGCGGCGACGTTGATCAGGATCGTTCCCAGCCACTGGCAGTCGACCAGGCCGAAAAGGTGCTCCCCGTACAGCAGCAGCGGGATCGCCAGCATCTGGCTGATGGTCTTCAGCTTGCCGATGGACGCCACGGCGAGGCTTTTCGCCTGTCCCACCTTGGCCATCCATTCGCGCAGCGCCGAGACGGCGATCTCGCGTCCGATAATGATCAGGGCCACCACGGGGTCGACCCGCGCCAGCTGCAGCAGCACGATCAGCGCGCCAGCCACCATCAGCTTGTCGGCCACCGGGTCGAGGAAGGCGCCGAACGCCGACATCTGGTTCAGCTTGCGCGCCAGCCAGCCATCCAGCCAGTCGGTCAGCGAGGCGAAGATGAAGATCGCGGTCGCGGTGATGTTGCGGCCCCATTCCGACAGCCAGCTGTCGGGCAGGTAGAAGATGCCCACGATGAGCGGGATCAACAGGATCCGCAGCCAGGTGATGAGGTTGGGCAGGTTCGTCAGGCTGGAAGGGGCAGCGGGCATGCGTCTGGCGTGTGGTTGTGGGATCAGGCGTGGAGGTGGCGGTAGATCTTCTCGGCCAGGGTCCGGCTCACCCCGGGAACTTTCCGCAGGTCGTCGATGCCAGCCGACTGCACGCCCTGCAGGCCGCCGAAATGCGCCAGCAGCTTCAGGCGCCGCTTGGCGCCTATGCCGGGAATCTCGGACAAGGTGGATGTTACCCGCGCCTTGCCCCTGCGCGCGCGGTGACCTGCGATCGCGAACCGGTGGGCCTCGTCGCGGATGCCCTGGATCAGGTGCAACCCGGCGTGCTCGGCCGGCAGCGACAGCGTCTGGCCGTCGGCCTCCAGCACCAGTTGCTCCAGCCCAGGCCTGCGCGCCGGGCCCTTGGCGACGCCCAGCACGTTGACGTCGCTCAAGCCCAGTTCGGCGAGCGCTGCCCGCGCTGCATTGAGCTGCCCCCGGCCACCGTCGATCAGCACCAGGTCGGGCATGCGCCCCTCCTCCGCCGAGACGCGGCTGTAGCGCCGCTCGAGCGCCTGCCGCATGGCGCCGTAATCGTCCCCCGGGGTGAGGTCGCGGATGTTGAAGCGCCGGTACTCGCCGCGCTGCAGGGCGTGGCGGTCATAGACCACGCAGGAGGCGACCGTCGCCTCGCCCATGGTGTGGCTGATGTCGAAGCACTCGATGCGCTGCGCCGTCTCGGGCAGGCCCAGCGCCTCACGCAGTGCCACCATCCTCGCCTCCTGGGTGCTCTTCTGCCGCGACCGCTGCGCCAGCGCCAGCCGCGCGTTCTTTGCCGCCATCTCGACCCAGGCGCGGCGCTCGCCCTGCAGCGCGGCCTGGACCTGTGCGCCGGCGAGTTCGATTGCCACCGCCGCTCCGACCAGCACCAGGGGCGGTGGCGGTTGCTCCAGATAGTGCTGGCCCAAAAACGCCGCCAGGACTTCGCTCGCGTTCGCCCGCTCAGCGTTCTGCGGAAAGAAGCTGCGATCGCCGACGTGCCGTCCGCCCCGGATCATGACCAGGTTGACGCAGGCGATGCCGCCGTCCTTCTCGCAGGCGACGACATCGGCATCGACGCCGCGGTCCGACTCGACGTACTGTCGCGCCTGGACGCGCGACAGCGCCCGCGCCTGGTCGCGCAACAGCGCAGCCTCCTCGTAGCGCATCGCGGCCGCCGCCGCGTGCATCTTCTCGTTCAACATCCCGATGACGTCGTCCTCGCGGCCCTGCAGGAACAGCTCTGCGGCCTTCACGTCCTGGGCGTAGCGCTCGGCGCTGATCTGCCCGGTGCAGGGCGCGGTGCAGCGCCGGATCTGGTGCAGCAGGCAGGGCCGCGAGCGGTTGGCGTACACCGAGTCCTCGCAGGTGCGCAGGCGGAACACCCGCTGCAGCAGCTGGATGCTCTCGCGCACCGCGTGCGAATGCGGGAACGGGCCGAAGTAGCGGTTGGCGCGGTCGCGCGCTCCCCGATGGAAGCCCAGGCGCGGGAATGCGTGCCCGGTGATCATCAGGTAGGGATAGGACTTGTCGTCGCGGAACAGAATGTTGTAGCGCGGCGCCAGGCGCTTGATGTAGTTGTTCTCCAGCAGCAGCGCCTCGCCCTCGGAATGCGTCACCGTGGTCTCGATGCCCGCGACCTGCGACAGCATCATGCGGATGCGGGGACTCTGGTGCTGCTTGCTGAAGTAGGAACCGACCCGCTTGCGCAGGTCGCCCGCCTTGCCGACGTACAGCGGCTCGCCTCGGGCGCCCAGCATCCGGTACACCCCGGGAAGGTTGGGCAGGCCGGCGACGAAGGCTTCCGGATCGAACATAGGATTGGATTATAATTCGCCCCCTTTTCAAGGACTTGGGCAATGGCAAAGGTCTCCGCGGTCGAACTGCGCGTCGGCAACCTTCTCGAGTGGGACAAGCGCGTCTGGCGCGTCCTCAAGTGCTATCACGTGCACGTCGGCGGCCGCGGCGGCGCCTTCATGCAGGTCGAGATGAAGGACATCGAGGCCGGCACCAAGACCAACCAGCGCTTCCGCACCGAGGACAAGATCGAGCGCGCCTTCGTCGACCCGCGCGAGATGGAATACCTGTACCAGGACGGCGACAGCTATGTCTTCATGGACAAGCAGAACTACGAGCAGATGCCGCTGTCGGCGGAGTTCCTCGAGGGCCAGACCGGTTACCTGCTGCCGAACATGTCGGTGCAGGTGAACTTCTACAACAGCCGCGCCATCGGCCTGGAGCTGCCGCCCTCGGTGGCCCTGACGGTGACCCAGACCGAGCCCGGCATCAAGAACGCCACCGCAACCAACACCTTCAAGGCGGCGACGACGGAGACCGGCCTCATCGTGCAGGTGCCGCCGTTCATCAACCAGGGCGAGAAGATCAAGGTCTCGACCGACGACGGAAGCTACATGGAGCGCGCGTAGCGCCCTCCCGAGTTCGCCTAAGGAATCCTTTCCATGGCCTGCAGGGCTTGCCGGTAGGCCACGCTCTTCCTCAAGTCCCGGCCGCCCTTGTGGCGCATGCGCTCGGCGCGATCCGGCACGGCCATGGACGCATCCGCCAGCGCCGCCAGCAGCGCGTCCTGGCCTTCCGGGTCCTGGCACAGCAGCACCATGTCGCAGCCCGCCGCCAGCGCCGCCCGCGCGCGTTCCGGGATGCCGCCCACGGTGCCGGCGCCCTCCATCGCGAGGTCGTCACTGAAGATCAGCCCGTCGAATCCGAGCCGGCCGCGCAGCACTTCCTGCAGCCAGTAGCGCGAATACCCGGCCGGATCCGCGTCCGCGTCCGGATAGATGACATGCGCCGGCATCACCCCGGCGAGCCTTGCGGCGATCACGGGCGCGTAGGGTGCGAGGTCCTTGCGCAGGATGTCCGCGACCCTGCGCTCGTCGCGCGGCACGCCGTGGTGCGAATCCACTGCCGCGTAGCCGTGCCCCGGGAAATGTTTGGCCACCGCGGCAGAGCCGGCATCGGCCAGGCCCTTGACCAGGGCCGCGGCCAGCGCGCCAACCGCGTTCGGATCGTAGTGGAAGGCGCGATGGCCGATCACCTCGCTGCTGCCGTAGTCGAGGTCCAGCACCGGCGTGAAGCTGAAGTCCACTCCGTGGGCGGCCAGCTCGGCCGCGATCACGTAGCCCACGCCGTGGGCGCTCGCGAGCGCGCCTTCACGGTCGCGGTCCCAGAGACGGCCCAGCTGCTGCATCGGCGGGATCGCGGTGAAGCCCTCCTTGAATCGCTGCACCCGGCCGCCCTCGTGGTCCACGCAGATGAACAGCTCCGGCTCGCGCAGGCTCGCGATCTCCTCGGTGAGCGCGGCGAGCTGCGCGGGGTCGCGGTAGTTGTGGGCGAACAGGATGACGCCGCCCACGGCCGGGTGCGTCATGCGCTGGCGATCGTCTTCGGTCAGGGACATGCCCGCCGGGTCCAGAATCGCCACGCCCAGCGGCAGGCGGGCCTTCAGCCGTCGCATTCGAGAATCACGGTGGCGCTCGCCATACCGCGCTCGTCGGTGATGGTGAGGTGCGCGCGCCGCACGCCGCGCGCCGCGACCAGCGCGGCCAGGGCCGGGCTGTAGGACAGCACCGGCTTGCCGGACTTCAGGTTCGTCACCCACACCCCGTGCCAGTTGGCCGGCGCGTGGATCCCGGTGCCCAGCGCCTTGGCGAAGGCCTCCTTGGCGGCGAAGCGCTTGGCGAGGAAGGCGACGGGCTGACGATGGGCGTGGAACCGCATCAGCTCAGGCACGCACAGGATGCGCTGCGCGAAGCGTTCGCCGAAGCGCTCCAGCACCCGCTGCACGCGCGGAATCTCGATCAGGTCGGTGCCGATGCCGTAGATCATCGCGCCGCCTGTGTGATGAGCTGCTTCATCTCGCGCACCGCCTCGCGCATGCCGGTGAACACCGCCCGCGACACGATGGCGTGGCCGATGTGCAGCTCGCGCAACCCGGCCAGCCGCGCCACCGGCGCGACGTTGTAGTAGTTGAGCGCGTGGCCGGCGTTGAAGCGCATGCCCAGCGCCCGGATGCGCTCGCCCGCGGCGCGCACTTTCTCCAGCTCCGTGACCACGGTGATGCTCTCCGAATCCCGACCCTTGGCATGGAACGCATGGGCGTAGGGCCCGGTGTGGACCTCGCACACAGCCGCGCCGACGCGCCAGGCCGCCTCCACCTGCGCCAGGTCGGCGTCGATGAACACCGAAACCACGATGCCTGCGCCGGCAAGCTTCGCCACATGGCCGCGCAGGCGCGCCTCCTGCGAGGCGATGTCCAGCCCGCCCTCGGTGGTCACCTCGTGCCGCCCCTCGGGCACCAGCATCGCCATCTCCGGCTTGATGCGGCAGGCGATCGCAACCATCTCGTCGCTGGCCGCCATCTCCAGGTTGAGCTTGATGTGGGTCAGCTCGCGCAGCCGAATCACGTCCTCGTCCTGGATGTGGCGGCGATCCTCGCGCAGGTGCACGGTGATGCCGTCGGCGCCGCCCAGGTGCGCCTCGACTGCCGCCCAGACCGGGTCGGGCTCGTAGGTGCGCCGCGCCTGACGCACGGTTGCGACGTGATCCACGTTGACGCCAAGTTTGATCATAGGACCTTCAGTTCCGCCAGCACCGCCCGCGTGTGCAGCGGCTGGCCGCCGAGTCGTTCCGCGATCAGCGCGCGCATCAGCCGCAGCGCCTCCTCGCGTGTTTCCGGCGCGCGGTAGTCGTCGCGCGCGATGTCCAGCAGCGTGCTGCCGCGCACGAACATGTCGCCGGCGCCGCTGCTCGATTCCACCGGCCCGCGATCGGGCTGGTACGCATAGCGCTTGTCCGGCTCGACCGCGGCGCCCGCCGCCTCGCGCTCGAGCAGCGGAGCATAGCCCAGTTCGGCGAGCAGGCGCCGCTCGAAGCCCCGCAGCACCGGGGCCTGCGGCCCGGTGGCGGCGAGCCGCGCCAGCGCCTCGGCGTAGGCGTCGAACAGGGCCTCGTGCGGATCCTCCCGCGGCAGCAGGCGCAGCAGCAGTTCGTTCAGGTAGAAACCGCACATCAGGCCGGCGCCGGTCAGCGCGGCCTCGCCGCCGTTCCATTCCGCGCCGGTGAGGGTGCCCAGTTCCGACGAGCCGCTCCAGCTCAGGCGCAGGGGCTGGAACGCGAGCAGCAACCCGCGCAGCGCCGAGCGTGGGCGCCGCGCGCCACGGGCGAGGATCCCGAGGCGGCCGCGGCTGCGCGAGAATACCTCCACGATCAGGCTGGTCTCCTTGTACGGCCAGGTGTGCAGTATGAACCCGTGCTCGTTGTCCGCGCGCCGCCTCATATCGGCCGTTCAGCCATACCCCAGCTGCCTGAGCAAGCGGCTGTCACCGCTCCAGTCGTCCTTCACCTTAACCCAGGTGCCGAGGTAGACTTTGCCGCCGAACAGTTTCTCCATGTCCAGCCGCGCCGCAGTGGAAATTCGCTTGAGCTTCCCGCCGCCCTTGCCCACCAGGATCGGCTTCTGGCTTTCGCGCTCCACCCAGATGGACGCCTCTATCCTCCGCAGGCGCCCTTGCTCCTTGAAGCCGTCGATCACCACCTCGCAGCGGTACGGCAGTTCCTCGCCCAGCATGCGGAACAGCTTCTCGCGCAGGATCTCGGCGGCGAAAAAACGTTCGTCCTGGTCGCTGAGCTGGTCCGGCGGGTAGATCGCCGCCTGCTCCGGGACCAGGCCGCACAGTACGCGCATCAGCTCCGGGATGTTCTTCCCGGTCTGTGCCGAGACCGGGACGATGGCCGCGAAGCGCTGCTCCCGGTCCAGCTTCGCTACCAGCTGCAGCAGCGCGCCGCCGGCCTTCACCAGGTCCACCTTGTTCACAGCCGCCACGATGCGCGCGGCCCTGGGCAGGCGCGCGAGCACCGCCTGGTCGGCGCCGCCGTAGCGCGTGGCCTCGACCACGAGCAGCACCGCGTCAGCGTCCTGCGCCGCCTCGCTCGCCCGCCGGTTGAGGGCCCGGTTGAGCGGGTCGACGTGCCGTGTCTGGTAGCCCGGCGAATCGGTGAAGACGATCTGGCAGTCCGGCGTGCTAAGGATGCCGCGCACCAGGTGCCGCGTGGTCTGCGGCTTGGACGAGACGATCGCCACCTTCTGTCCCAGCAGCCGGTTGAGCAGGCTGGACTTGCCGGTATTCGGGCGGCCAACCAGCGCCACCGTGCCGCAACGAAAGGCGTTCATGGCTGCTGCGCCGCGCCCAGCAGCCTGAGCATGTGCTCGGCGGCCTGCTGCTCGGCGATGCGGCGCGAGCTGCCGCTGCCGGTGGCGCGCCTGCCCTCCCCGGCACCCGCTGCCTCCACGATGCACTCAACCTCGAACGTCTGCCTGTGCGCGGCGCCGCGGGTCCCGACGACGCGGTATTGGGGCAGCCTCTGGCGCCTGCCCTGCAACAGTTCCTGCAGCCGGGTCTTGGGATCCTTCGAGGGCTCGCCGGGATCCAGGCGGCCCAAGGGGCCTTCGTAGGCCTCCAGCACCGAGGCGCGAGCCCGCTCATAGCCCCCGTCCAGGAACACCGCGCCGAACAACGCTTCCAGGGCATCGGCAAGAATCGAGGCGCGGTCCGCACCACCGCTCGCCAACTCGCCCTCACCCAGGCGCAGAAAGCCGGACAGGCCGAGCGCGCGCGCCACCCCCGCCAGCGCCGCCTCGCGCACCAGGTTGGCCCGCAGGCGCGACAATTCGCCTTCCGAGCGCTGGGGAAACCGGGCGTAGAGTTCCTCCGCGATCACGCACCCCAGCACGCCATCGCCGAGGAACTCTAGGCGCTCGTTGTGCGGCGAGCCGAAACTGCGGTGCGTGAGCGCCTGCTCGAGCAGGGCAGCATTGCGGAAGCGGTGCCCCAGGGCCCGCTCCAGCGCCGGGCGACCGGCACCGGGATCGCGCTTGCTGCCGGTGGCGCTAACCCTTGGAGCTTGCCGCAAAATCGATCTGCAGGCCGAGGTTGCCCGGCAAGGCGATCTCCTTGCGGCAGGCGGGGTTGATCACGATCTCGTTGCCGTCCTTGGTGATCTCGAGGTCGGACCCCTTGATGGTCGAGATGTCGTCCACCTGCGCGCACTGGTCGAACGCCTTGCGGATATCGTTGGGCGAAGCGCCGGGTTTCTCCGCGGCCAGCGCCTGTTCGGTCTCAATAAGCTGCGCCGCGGCATCGAAGAGAACGCCAACCGGCCCTTGGTCACCTGCGCGCTGGTCAACCTGTGCATGGTTGGACACCGATTGTTGCGACTGCAGGGGGCGTAGTGCGCCCAGAATCGGAACGGTCATTGCTTCAGAGCCCGATTGGGGCGCAAAAGCCCCCAATCGGGGACCCGAACACATCGGTGACGACCCTATCGAATCAGGCGCCTTCATCGTGATCACTTGTTCAGACATTCCCTAGCTAGACTGACTCCGAGTTGCCTTCTGCGCATGCTCGTTCTCCGGATGAGGCTGCCTGTGGGTCCGCCCTACTTGAATCGGCCGAAGCGGCCGAGCTCGTTCAGATTGAGCCAGATGAAAAACGCCTTGCCGACCACATTCGCGTCCGGGACGAAGCCCCAGACCCGGCTGTCGCTCGAATTGTCGCGGTTGTCGCCCATGACGAAATAGTGACCCGACGGCACGGTGCAGGCCAAGCCGATGCTATTGTAAGTGCAATTGCCGGAGAACGGAAACGAGCGCTGCCCCGGAACGTAGCCCAGCGCTTCCTCCTCGACCAGGATCTCGTGGTGGGTTTCCGCCAGCGACTCGACGTAGCGGCGCGCGAACTGCATGCGCTCTCGGTGCAGGTAATCCTCCACCTGCCGCACCGGCACCTGCGCGCCGTTGATCGTCAGGCGCTTGTCACGGTACTCGATGCGGTCGCCCGGCAGGCCGACCACGCGCTTGATGTAGTCGAGCGTCGGGTCCTCCGGATAGCGGAACACCATGACGTCGCCGCGCTGCGGCAGGCTCACATCGATCAGCTTGTTGTTGAGCACCGGGACCCGGATGCCGTAGGTGTACTTGTTCACCAGGATGAAGTCGCCCACCAGCAAGGTCGGGATCATGGACCCGGAGGGAATCTTGAAGGGTTCGACCAGGAACGAGCGCAGCAGGAACACCACCAGGATCACCGGGAAGAAGCTGGCCGAGTACTCCACCCACCAGGGCTGCTTCACCCCGGCCGCGCGCCGCTTCGCCAGCCATCCCGCCTCCAGCGCCCACACCGCGCCGGTCACCACCAGCAGGGCGAGCAGGAACAGCGCAAATGTCACGTCCCGCGCTCCTTGATCAGGGCAAAGGTCACTTGTCGCCCATCTGCAGCACCGCGAGGAACGCCTCCTGCGGGATCTCCACCGAGCCCACCTGCTTCATGCGCTTCTTGCCTTCCTTCTGCCGGTCGAGCAGCTTGCGCTTGCGGCTGACGTCGCCGCCGTAGCACTTGGCGATCACGTTCTTGCGCAGCGCCTTGACGTTCTCGCGCGCCACGATGTTGGCCCCGATCGCGGCCTGGATGGCGACGTCGAACATCTGGCGCGGGATCAGGCCGCGCAGGCGCGTCACCAGTTCGCGGCCGCGATTCCGCGCCGACTCCCGGTGCACCATGGTGGAGAGCGCGTCCACCTTGTCGCCGTTCACCAGCACGTCGAGGCGCACCACGTCCGCGGTGCGGTATTGCTTGAAGTCGTAGTCGAGCGAACCGTAGCCGCGCGTGAGCGACTTCAGGCGGTCGAAGAAGTCCAGCACCACCTCCGACAGCGGCAGGTCGTAGGACAGCACCACATGCCGCGACGAGTAATGCAGGTTGGTCTGCGTGCCGCGCTTCTGCAGGCACAGCGTCATCACCGGGCCGACGTACTCCTGCGGCACGAAGATCATCGTTGTGATCATCGGCTCGCGGATCTGCTCGATCTTCGAGGGGTCCGGCAGCCGCGCCGGGTTCGAGATGACCTCCACGGTGCCATCGCGCAACTGCACCTCGTAGACCACCGAGGGGGCGGTGGTGATCAGCTCGACGCCGTACTCGCGCTCCAGGCGCTCCTGCACGATGTCCATGTGCAGCAGCCCGAGGAAGCCGCAGCGGAAGCCGAAGCCGAGCGCCTGGGAAGTTTCCGGCTCGTACTGAAACGAGGCGTCGTTCAGGTGCAGCTTCTCCAGCGCGTCGCGCATCGCCTCGTACTGGTTGGACTCGACCGGGTAAAGGCCGGCGAACACCTGCGGCTTGATCTCCTTGAAGCCGGGCAGTGGCCTGTCCGCGGGCTTGTCGCACCGGGTCAGGGTGTCGCCCACCTTGGCCTCGCGCAGTTCCTTGATGCCGGCGACCACGAACCCGACCTCGCCGGCCGACAGGCTGGCGCGCTGCGCCGCCTTGGGCGTGAACACGCCCAGCTGCTCGCAGGCGTGCTGGGCGCCGTTGCTCATCAGCAGGATCCTGTCCTTGGGCCTGAGCACGCCGTCCACCACCCGCACCAGCATCACCACGCCGACGTAGTTGTCGAACCAGGAATCGATGATCAACGCCTTGAGGCGCGCCTGCGGGTCGCCCTTTGGCGCCGGGATGCGCCGGATCACCTCCTCCAGGATCTCGGGCACGCCCAGGCCGGTCTTGGCGCTTACTCGCAGCGCGTCCTTGGCATCGAGGCCGATCACGTCTTCGATCTCGGCGATGGCGTTCTCCGGATCGGCCGAAGGCAGGTCGATCTTGTTCAGCACCGGGATCACCTCGACGCCCTGCTCGGTGGCGGTGTAGCAGTTGGCCACCGTCTGCGCCTCGACGCCCTGCGAGGCGTCCACCACCAGCAGCGCGCCCTCGCAGGCGGCGAGCGACCGGCTCACCTCGTAGGAGAAGTCGACGTGGCCGGGGGTATCGATCAGGTTCAGCAGGAAGGTCTGCCCGTCCTTCGCCGTGTAGCGGAGGGCGACGGTCTGCGCCTTGATCGTGATGCCGCGCTCGCGCTCCAGGTCCATGGAATCGAGCACCTGGTCGGCCATCTCCCGGTCGGCGAGCCCGCCGCACAGCTGGATGAACCGGTCCGCCAGCGTCGACTTGCCGTGGTCGATGTGGGCGATGATGGAGAAGTTGCGGATGCGGTTCTGCACGCGGCTCTGGGCAACAAGCAAAGAAGGGTGCCCCAGGCACCCTCCGTAACGCCCCGATTTTACAGTAAAAAGAGGCTCAGCCCTTGTCGGTGAGCCCGTTCACCGTGACGAACGCCACGGATTCGCCGCGGCGCACCTGCAGCGTGATGACCGCGTTGCGGTCCAGCCCGCCCAGCAGCTTGTTCAGCTGCTCCACCGACTTGAGGTCGGTGTGCTGGCCCTTGTGCACCAGCGTGAGCAGCACGTCGCCACGGCGGACCTCGGCGCGCGCTCCCGCTTTCACCTCGGTCACGACCAGTCCATGCTGCAGCTTGAGGTCCTCCTTTTGCTTGGCCGACAGCTCGGCGACCACCAGCCCGAGCCGGTTGGCCGCCACTGCCTCCGGCTTCTGCGCGCGCGGCCTGTCACGCGCCGCGACCTGATCCTCCTGCAGCTCGCCCACGGTCAGGGACAGGGTGCGCGTGGCGCCCTTGCGCCAGACCTCGAGCTCTGCCTTCGACCCGGGACGCGTCCCGCCCACGATGCGCGGCAGGTCGCCGGAGGCCTCCACCGCCTTGTCGTCGAACCTGACGATGATGTCGGTGGCCTGCAAGCCGGCCTTGTCCGCGGGGCTGCCCTTCTCCACCGAATTGACCAGAGCGCCGCGCGGTCGGTCCAGGCCGAAGGAGGTGGCGAGGTCCCCGGAAACCTCCTGGATCACGACACCGATGCGCCCGCGCGACACGCGCCCGGTGTCGCGCAGCTGCTTCTGGATGTCCATGGCGACGTCGATCGGGATCGCGAACGACAGCCCCATGAAGCCGCCGGTGCGGCTGTAGATCTGGGAGTTGATGCCGACCACCTCGCCGCGCATGTTGAACAGCGGGCCGCCCGAGTTGCCGGGGTTGATGGCGACGTCGGTCTGGATGAAGGGCACGAAGTTCTCCTGGGGCAACGAGCGGCCTTTCGCCGAAACGATGCCGGCGGTGACCGTGTTCTCGAAGCCGAACGGGGAGCCGATGGCCAGCACCCACTCGCCCACCTTGAGCCGGTTCGGATCGCCGAACTTGACCGCCGGCAGCGGTGAGCCGGGCTCGATCTTGATCAGGGCGATATCGGTGCGGCGGTCGGCGCCGATCACCTTCGCCTTGAACTCGCGCTTGTCGGTGAACTTGACGGTGACCTCCTCGGCGCCGTCGATGACGTGCGCATTGGTGAGGATGTATCCGTCGCCGCTGACGATGAAGCCCGAGCCCAGGGAACGGCTCTCCGGCCGCGGACCCTGCTGCGGGCCGGGCTGCTGGCGCGGGATGAAGCGGCGGAAGAACTCCTGCACCTCCTCGTCGTCCATGTTCGGGATCTGCGGCAGCGCGGAGCGGCGTACCGCCTGGGTGGTGCTGATGTTGACCACTGCGCGCCCCTGCTCCTCCACCAGCCGGGTGAAGTCCGGCAGGTCGCGCACCTGCGCCGCGGCAGCGGAGGCGAACGCCAGCAACAGCACTGCGATCCAGTTCTTGAGCGGGCTCATGTCGATCCTCGGTGGTTCGATGGTTACTGCGGCCGCCGGTACTCGACGGTATTGCCGATCCGCTGCAGGCTGACCGACGGCGCCTCGCCGACGACCGTGACCACGTGGTTTGCGACCTCGCGCGTGTACATGTTGACCGCGCCGAGATTGGACAGGCCCGGCCGGACGGCCTCGGCGCGGCCCGCGAGGGGCTCGATGAAGACCGAGACCGCCGCCAGTCCGTCCGAAAACACCACCTGGTTCACCGGGCGGGACTCGCCCAGGTGTCGCGTCAGCTCGAAGATCTTGCGGAACCCGGGCAGTTCCGCGCCCAGCGTCCAGCCCGCTCCGGCAAGGTTCGCGGGCGCCAGCGAGGCGTGTTCCACACGCCAGTTGCGCGCCGCGCGCAACGGCTTGAGCCGTTCGCGTGGCACGTTGCCGATCGCGAGCTGCGTGAAGCTGAACTGCTCCACGGTTTCGCCGCGGGCGTTGAAGGTGCGCGTGCGCAGCAGCATGCCGGTCGCGGTATCGGCCCACAGCTTGTAGCCGTAACGAAGGTCATCCTTGGGCGTGAGCACCACTGATTCGCAGTCGTAGCCGGCAATGCGGGCCGGCTCGCCCCGGGACACGGTGTAGTGCTGCGCCAGCTCCGCGAACTTGTCCGGCAGCATCGCCGGGAAGGCGCGCTGGTCGACGCGTTTCTCGACCTTGATGATCTGGCTCTCCGGCAGGAAGCACTTGACGGTGTCGCGCGTGCGCAGGATCTCGCGCCGCGGACCGTCCAGCACCTCGATCTTCTCCAGTTCGCCCGCCGGTCCGTAGACCCGGCTGATGCGCGAGGTCTCGACACGATCGCCCTGCTGGTAGACGAAGGTCCCGGTGTAGGAAAGCTTCTCGGTTGCCTGGTAGATGCGACCAAGAAGGCTCATGTCGTCGGCCGCCGCCGGGGCCTGCGCACGGGCTGCGCCGGCGAGGGACGCGACGATCAACAGTGCACCGATGGCGCGCCTCATGGTTGCCGGGGGGCTCTTTCGGAGACGGTCCGCACCTGGCGCGTATCCACGTAGCCCCGCAGCGCGTTGCGCGGCGAGTAGCCCTGGTGCGCCTGCATGTAGTCCTTCGCGGATTCGGCAGCGGGCACGACGGCAGGAGTGGCATCCGCCACGGCCGCCGCCGGCTTGGGTTGCTGCGCCAGCGGCGCAGGTCCGGAGCCCTGCTCGAGCATGGAATGGGCGACCAGGCCGACGAAACCGACCGCCGCGACGCCTGCGGCCACCCGGGTCGCGTACCAGGGCAGGCCGCGGCGCGCCGGCGCGGCCAGGGTCTTGGGCGCGAGCACCGTGGGCTCCGAGGCAAGCCGGGCGGCCACCCGGTCGGCGAAGCCGGCCGAGAGCAGCCCGGTGTCGCGCATCGCGTCGCTGATGAGGTGGTACCGGCGCCAGGCCTCGAGGGCCTCGCTGCCCGATCGTAACGCCGCATAGGCGAGGGCAGCCTCATGCCCGTCGAGCTCACCGTCGGCCAGCTCGGAGATTCTCTGTGTCGTCATCGTTTCACCCGGTTCACCATCTCTTGTCCTTCGCAGTGTCCAGCAGGGGCTTGAGCTTGTCGGAGATCACCTCGCGCGCCCTGAAAATCCGCGACCGCACGGTTCCGATCGGGCAATCCATGATGCGCGCAATGTCCTCGTAGCTCATGCCCTCGAGCTCGCGCAGCTGGATCGCCGTGCGCAGCTCCTCGGGCAGCCCTTCGATCGCGGCGTTCACGGTCGCCCCGATTTCGCGCGACAGCGCCAGGCTCTCCGGCGTGTTGATGTCGCGCAGCTGCTCGCCCTCGTCGTACCCTTCCGCCTCCTCCGCCTGCACTTGCGTGGAGGTCGGCGCCCGGCGGCCCATCGCCATCAGGTGGTTCTTGGCGGTGTTGACCCCGATCCGATAGAGCCAGGTGTAGAAGGCGCTATCGCCGCGGAAGCTTGGCAGCGCGCGGTAGGCCTTGATGAATGCCTCCTGCGCGACATCCTCCACTTCCGCAGGGTCGCGGATCAGGCGCGACAGCAGCCTGGCCAGCTTCCTTTGGTACTTCACCACCAGCAACTCGAAGGCGCGCTTGTCGCCCTGCTGCGCCCTCGCCACCAGCGCGTGGTCGGTATCCCGGTCAGCCTGGGCCATCGGTCCGGCCCGCGCCAGCCATGCCTATGTGCCACAGACACGGCGGTTTGCAAATAGTTCGGGACATGGGCGCTGGCGGGTCAGTACGGCAGTTGCCGGGACGCCACGGCGGCCTGCCCGGGAACGCGTCCCCAGAGCGCCCAGAGCCTGAGGATCCGGAACGATTCCGGATCCAGCATGCCCGGGGTCACCATCAGGCTGCGGCGACCCGGTGCCCGGACCGCAAGGGTGACGCACAGGCGGCTGACGAGACGACCCTTTCGGACCGTCGCCGCTATCCGCCGGCCGTCCCGCAGCAGCAGGAATGCCGCATCGCCGGCGCCAAGGACCAGGCCGCGCACGGAGGCCGTCGCCCGGAGCAGCGCCCGGTCCCAGGCCACCACGACGCCCAGCGCCAGGACCAGCGCCGCCAGCGCGCCGCCAAGGTAGCCAGGCAACAGGAGCCACAGGCACGCCGCCGCCGCCGCATGGGCAGCCACGATGCAGACGGCAAGACCCGGCGCTGGGTGCAGCGCCAGCTTGACGGCGGGCCCGTCGCTCAAGCGCACTTCAGACCCGGCTGAAGACCAGGGATCCGTTGGTGCCGCCGAAGCCGAAGGAATTGGACATCGCAGTGCGGATAGCCATGTTACGCGCCGTGTTCGGTACGTAATCGAGGTCGCAGGCCGGATCCGGGTTGTGCAGATTGATCGTCGGCGGCGAAACCTGGTTGTGCAGGGCCAGGATCGTGAACACCGCCTCCACGCCACCGGCCGCGCCCAGCAGGTGGCCGGTCATGGACTTGGTGGAGTTCACCGCGACCTGCTTCGCCCGCTCGCCCAGCACGCGCTTCACCGCGACCGTCTCCGCGATGTCGCCCAGCGGCGTCGAGGTGCCGTGCGCGTTGATGTAGTCCACGGTGTCGAGCGCAAGCCCGGAGTCCTTCAGCGCGTTGCGCATGCAGCGGTAGGCGCCATCGCCGTCCTCGGCGGGCGCGGTCATGTGGAAGGCGTCCGCGGACACCCCGTAGCCGGCGACCTCGCAATAGATGCGCGCGCCGCGCTTGCTCGCGTGCTCGTACTCCTCGAGCACCACGGCGCCGGCGCCTTCGCCCAGCACGAAGCCGTCGCGGTCCTTGTCCCAGGGGCGGCTGGCGCCGGCCGGATCGTCGTTGCGCGTGGACAGGGCCCGCGCCGAGGCGAAGCCGCCCATGGCGAGCTCGGTCACGGTGGATTCCGCGCCGCCGGCGATCATGACCTCGGCCTCGCCGTAGCGGATCGCCTTGGCTGCCTCGCCGATGCAGTGCGTGGAGGTGGTGCAGGCCGTGACGATGGCGAGATTGGGGCCCTTGGTGCCCAGCAGGATCGACAGGTTGCCGGCGATCATGTTGATGATGGTGCCCGGGATGAAGAACGGCGAGATGCGGCGCGGGCCGTTCTTGTTCAGCTCGTCGTGGGTGGCCTCGATCAGCGGCAGGCCGCCGATGCCGGAGCCGAAGTTGATGCCGAAGCGCTCGGCGGTCTCCGGGGTCACCGCGTTGCCCGAATCCTGCCAGGCCTGCAGGCCGGCGGCCATGCCGTAGTGGATGAAGATGTCCATCCGGCGCGCTTCCTTGGCGGAGAGGTACCGGGTGAGGTCGAAGCCCTTCACCTCGCCCGCGACCTGGCAGGAGAGCCGCGCCGGATCGAACCGCGTCACGCGCGTGATGCCGGAGCGGCCGGCGAGGACGCTGTCCCAGGCCTCAGGGACGCTGTTGCCCACCGGGCTGACGATGCCCAGCCCGGTGACGACGACTCTGCGGCGCTGCACGTGCCCTAGGGCTTGGAGTGCGATTTCACGTAGTCGATCGCCTGCTGCACGGTGGTGATCTTCTCTGCGTCCTCGTCGGGGATCTCGGTCTCGAATTCCTCCTCCAGCGCCATCACCAGCTCGACGGTGTCGAGCGAGTCGGCGCCAAGGTCGTCGACGAAGGACGATTCGGTCTTGATCTCGGCCTCGTTGACGCCGAGCTGCTCGGCGATGATCTTCTTGACACGTTGTTCGATGTTTTCCATGTCTTGCTCCTTCCCTGTTCGCAAGCGATATTTTACCGGAATCGGCCTTCTTCTCAGGTCATGTACATGCCGCCGTTGACGTGCAGCACGGTGCCGGTCACGTAGCCCGCCGCCGGCGAGGCGAGGTAGGCCACCGCAGCGGCGATGTCCTCGACCGCGCCCAGCCGGCCGAGCGGAATCTGGGCGAGCAGCGACGCCCTCTGAGCCTCGGGCAGCGCACGCGTCATGTCGGTGTCGATGAATCCCGGCGCGACGCAGTTGACGGTGATGTTGCGGCCGCCCAGCTCGCGTGCCAGCGACCTGGTCATGCCGGCCACGCCGGCCTTGGCGGCGGCGTAGTTCGCCTGGCCCGGGTTGCCTGAGGCACCCACCACCGAGGTGATGTTGATGATGCGGCCCCAGCGCGCCTTGATCATGCCGCGCATCACGGCGCGCGAGAGGCGGAACACCGAACGCAGGTTGGT
>Ga0194128_10001932_pt1 | contig 34893 bp, 46 predicted proteins | sample TA2KigCa65mmetaG_FD_148650 | JGI IMG/M metagenome (GOLD analysis project Ga0194128, IMG submission 148650) | Freshwater microbial communities from Lake Tanganyika, Tanzania - TA2015037 Kigoma Deep Cast 65m | ecosystem: Environmental > Aquatic > Freshwater > Lake | place: Tanzania: Lake...
AATCAAGTTGCTACAACGAAGTTCTAGATTCTTGAAAGCGGCTCCAGTACGGTCAAACGCAAGAATATCTGCGGTGTCTGCCGTACCACCATAACTCAGTTCAAGACCAGCACCAGATGCGGGAGCGGCTGATGATGTAGCTCTAACAACCCCTGCAACATCAGCCTTACAAGCTGGCGAACTCGTCCCAATCCCCACGTTGCCAGAAGACGCAAGCGTAATCGCGGCGCTGGCGGCGGATTCATGTTGCATATTTGTGACTTTTAGCGTGCTCATACCACTCCTTTGGGATACTTGGCCTTGACCGCGAGACAATCCGCGATGTACTTTGCGATCTGCGCCTGATCGCCTTTGACGATACCGTCCAGATAGTCGGCCATCGGAGGGTAGGCGGCGGCGCGTTTAACAGTATATGGAATAGAGGCAAGCCGCGCTGTTTCTGCTGCTTGTGCTTGAGCAATTTCTTCAGCAGTTAATTTAATAACCTCTTGCTCACCAGTCATTACGTTAATTTCTATTCGTTCCATAAATTTACTCATACAGAATGTTGATTGAACCAGCGTCGAAGGTAGCTGTGCCACCAATCGTTGTTAAACGAACTCGGTCAAGAGTGCCGCCAAGCGTAATGGAACCAGCGCCAAAATGGTTTTGCCCGTTAGTTATGTCCGCCATGACGGATGAAAATGCCCACAAGTTTGAACCCATCAAACAGATGGTAGCGTTGCCGCTGAAAGTTGCCGCCGACCCAACGACGCGGTTAACTGGGAACCCAGTTGTGATATTTCCGCTTTCTGTTGAAGGCGCAATGAATGAATTTGCTGACAGGTAACCAGAAGTTGTCACGCTTCCAGCTCCAATTTGCAAAATAAATGTTTGTGACGCAGAGTTTTGAGAAACACCTTGAAACATCACCGTAATCCGCTTAACCCACGATGGGATGCTTGTGAAGTCAATGCTTGTTCCGCTAGTGGATGCTACGGATGTTCCGCTAGTAATTACACTACTCGCCATTGATGACACATTTGCGTTAGTAATAACAGGTGCGGTCAGCGTTTTATTGGTCAAGGTGTCGGTGGTGTCATTGCCGATGAGCGTGGTGGTCGCATCGGGCATCGTCAACGTGCGGTCGGTGTTCGTGTTCGGCGCCGCCACGGTCAGCGTGCCGCTTCCACTCGCATGGCCAGTGAGCGCAATTTTACTCATGGGAGCGTCTCCATTAGGGCGAGGAGGGTAGCGGGAGTCGTCGCCCCGTCCATGTCCGTTTGCAGGGCGGCGTACTTGTCTCGAATCTTCTGGCGCTCGGCCTCAGCCGCGACCGCATCCTTGCCCGGAATTTGCTTCATAATGACTTCATCGTGCGGGGCAAATTCCTTCGCACGGGCAGCACGACGAGCGTTATGGGCAATGACTTTGGCTTTTTCCATGTTAATGATAATCATGCGTACTCCCAGGCGTTCCGAAACGTGCGATCTGTGGGAATCTCCGCGACATCCACGATCTGATACGGCTTGCCAGCAGGGACATCCTTGGCGGCAATCTCCTCAATCGTGAGGCCGCACTCCGGTGCAGGGACAATCACGGCGACCCCGCCGTCGTCTGTGGGATAAATGATTCGGTGCAACATAGATACCCCCATAATCAGCGTGCAACCAAGATCGAAATAAAACTAACATCAACACCAGCACCGGTATCGGTCATTGTTCTTGTTCTAAACAGGGAAGTCGTCGGAGTCGTGGCAGTGTTCCATGAAAAGAAACCATCAGTTTGTTGAGTGCCTGCAATCGCGTAATTCGCATCCGGCATCGCCGTCGTGAAGTTCACCTGGTAGTCGCCGGTTCCGAGGTCCGTGATGCTGGACACGGAGCCGCTACTACGGATCGCCACCGTGCTCGTGCCGTTGAAGTTCACCCACGCCCGGCAGAAAAACAGCGGGGCCGATCCCGATACGGTCGAAATCGTCGCCGAATCGATAACAGGCGTTGTCAGCGTGGGGCTGGTCAGCGTCTTGTTCGTCAGCGTGTCGACGGTGTCCGTCCCGACGAGGGTGGTCGAGGCATCGGGCATCGTCACGGTCCGGTTGCTCGCCACCGACGCTGGAGCAGTGAGTTCAATATAGTTGGAGCCGTTGTCTGTATCTTCGGCCAGCCGGACACGGCCTTGCGTTGAGGCGGTGCCATCCACCGTAATGATGCCGTCACCTGAGAGCTGGATTGCCATAATTCTCCTTTACACCACGACCCACCGAGCGCCGGAACTGACGGTGATCGTGACCCCGCTCCCCACAGAGACCGGCCCCGCACTCATCGCGTTGGCCGAAATAGTATAGCTCGTCGAAATCGTCTGAGCATTGACGACCAGCCCGTTGAGGGCGTGAAGCACCGTGCTTTGCAACTCGCCGGTGGACGGCTGATACAGCAGCTTGGCGTTGGACGTTTTGATTGTGGTGGCCGTGCCCGACGTGGCAGAGGCAAACAGAGGGTACAACGTGCTGCTCGTGCTTGTGTCGTTGGAAATCTCAGCCCCGCCCACGCTTGCCCACGCCCCCGAATAGCCCTCGAACTGGCTCGTGGTCGTGTTATAGCGCAGGTACCCGTTCGTGGGACTGCCATCACGCTGAGCCGTGGTGCCGACCGGTAACACGGCACTTCCGGTTGAGCTCGTTTTACTGACAACCGTACTCGTGTCGACGATCACAAATTCCCACGCAGAGCCGGTGTAGACCTTCACGCGATTGCTGACTGTGTTGAAATACAGATCGCCGGTAGTGAGGGCCTGACCATCATTATCGAGGGTAGGATCCGCAGCAAAACTCCCAAGGTAGGTATCGGTAAACTGATCGAGGGCGCTCTCGGCCGCTGTCGCTGAATTTGCGGCAGCTGTCGCTGAATTACTGGCAGCCGTCGCTGAATTGCTGGCCGTTGTCGCTGAATTTGCGCTAGCTGTCGCTGAATTTGCGCTAGCTGTCGCTGAATTTGCGGAAGCTGTCGCTGAATTTGCGGAAGCTGCCGCTGAATTTGCCGAGGACGAGGCGCTGCTGGCGCTCGCAGCCTGATCGACAACAAGCGCCCACTTGGCGGCGTCGGCGTTACTGGAAATGGGCGTGGTGCCCGTGGAGGTGTGCGCGACCAAGCATCGATAGACGTTACTATTGCTGCTATCCTTGACTAAATCCCTGACGACGTAGGCATAGCCCGCGGCCCAATTGCCTTCCCACTCCCCGATTTCGGTCGCCGCAATCGGATTCCCCGTTGCTGAAAAGGCCAAAACTTTGTAGGCGCGATTAGCTACAGTGGGCAAAAGCGTTTTGGCTTCGCTTGGTATTTCTGTCTCCGGAAGATGTAACGCCCTGTTGATTTTATCTTCCCCCTGCTGGATAAACCGCACGACGCGGTCGAAGAGATCTTCGATGACTTCGAGAAACACGCCGCCCTGGTTTCGCAGATCTACTGGCTGGTTGGTCGTCTCAAAAAAACGGATGGTCAAGGAGGACCCTGACGTGAGGTTTCCCCCTGTCAGAACCGCACCATTCAGTAGAGTGATCGTCCCGCCGTTTTTATTATTGACGCCCGTGACGGAAAAATCGCTTGGATACGATAGGGCCGTCTCGACCCCAGCTGAATTTTGAACCGTGACCTTTAGATCCGTCGCCGCAAAAATTCGGAAGGAATAACTGTAGGTCGGCGTAGTCCCATTCCCAATGTAGTCGTTACGCGGTGCCGCCGTGGAAAACGACATAAAACTACCTTTCTTTAGGACGTTTATACATGAAATGTTTTGGAAATTCAAACAGATTATCTGGATCTGTGGTCGTAATAGCCATCAGACGCTCCTTCTTCTACTTCGGCCGATTCACGTCTTTGCCTGAAAAAAATCCCCGCACCACGTCGAGCGCATTTTCCGGTTGCGCCACCCCGTCATAGACGGAGACCAAGTATCCAGCCGGTCGATTCAGTGAGGCTACCGGAAGCCCCGTAGCCAACCCGAGGACGGTCAGTACGTCCCGCACCGCCCGCTTACTGTGCCCCTCTTCGGTGATCGCCTTATAGACCGAGTGCGGCGCGGACACGGCACTTTCCAAGATCGAGACTACGGGTGATGTCGAAATCCGGTCGTCGTACCATCGGCGGTTAAAGCTGTTGATTCCGGCCAGAGCCACCGGCCCCACCCCCGGCACCATTGCCAAGGCTGTCCGTATCTGCGACACGAATAGGGTAGAGAGCGTTTCATTGAGGTAGTCTTCGTCATCATCCGGGTCAAACCCGCCCATCCCCACGACAATCGCCTCAGCCATGACGGCCGGAATCAGAAACCCTACAAAGTAGAGATAGAACGCCCGGCCCGCGCCCTTCTTCAAACCCATACCTTGCGCGACCTTCTGAAACTCCGTCCCTAACAGGTTTGCCTGCATGTTGAAGTAGCTGTAGAACATCGTGAACGCTCGCATGAAGGGCGTCCCCACTTCAAAGCTCGACAGGCTTTCTGGCTCAAAACTCCCCTGGGTCTGCCGCACGGCCGCATCTGCTTCCCGAACAGCTTCCCGCTCCGTCAGGCTCTTGGCAATCGCCTGATCGTAGGCCCCCGCCCACGTCACAAGGTCCACGATATTCTGCGTTCCTTGCTGCATAAAGTAGCCGTGGCGCTTGGCGAAGTCCTTGGCCTTCTGGTACTTTGTGGGATTCAGCAGAATGTCGTCGATTGAGGCTTGGATCTCCATTACTTGTGTGGTCAACCGTTGCGCCATGTAGGGCGATTTGTCGTGGATCATCGCAGCCATGTCCGATGGACCTTTGAGATACGTCACCAACCCACCCCGGAGATGCTTCGCCTTGACCTTCGTAAGCGACAACGAAAAGCCGGTCAACTGTTGCAGCGTGTTTACCACGTTGCCGACCATCACTTGGGCACCAACTGTGGAACGGAGATATTTCCACACGGCATCAACATGGCGATTTTTCCCCGGCGTCGAAACGGTTTGCTGTGCCGATCGTTGCAACCACGGCACTAGCATATCCTTCGCCGTTGTGGGATTGAGGCTGTCGAGTGCCTTTCGTAGCTCCTTGTTGGTAATGAGTCTCGCGGCATCCTTCACCCGCGGCTCCAGATGCACAAACCGCATCACCTTGTCAAGATGGATGGGAATGGTCGCCAGGTTCAAGGCCAACGGTGCCGCGTATTTCTCGGCGCGAGACTTCGTGAACCCTCGTCCCGTCGTCGGAAACATGAACGAGTTCCCCGCTTGGTCAAACAGGTCTTTCTCTTCGCGGATCGCCTGATCGACCGATTTCCCACGGTCGGCAATGGCCGGCACGTACCCGCCCTTGTACTCCCCCCACGGAGTCTGAACCGGCGTGGCCGTGATTTCGTTGAAGTAGTAGCCATACATCTCATGGTGCGCCTGTTGCGCCTGGGGCTTGATGGATTCCAGCAGATCCCAGACCCCTTGGGCATAGTCATAGTCGGCCTTCGTCAGCGTGCCATCACCCTGGGCGCGGGTGAGAAACGCATCCCATTGCGCGTCGGTCCAGCCGTAGCCCTTCAGGAGCTTGGCCTTGTTGCTCTCGTTGCCCGTGTGCAGGATCGCATGGAGCAGCGCCGGTTTCCCACGAAAGGCAAACCCCGGCCCCAGTTCATTCGCGGGAATCAAGTCGGTGGTGATGGTCTTCTCGATCCCCTTGACCAGTGCCAGGTATTGCGTGAGGAGTTGCTTCTTCTCCGTCCTGAATGTGACCGCTGCATCTTGAATCGGCGTCCAGATGTACTTGCGGAAGATCCCCGTGGACGCGCCCCCGTCCATCGCATCGACCCAGGACTCCACCCGGCGCAAGGCCGAGGTCATCGACAAGAGACCGAGCTTCGCATCCTCCCAGGCTGTCGCATCCCCCAGGATCTTCGACTTCGTAGCCGTATCCAGTTCGGCGATTCGGGCCGTCAGATCCTCCACGATCGCCTGCCGATCGATGAGTTGCCCCTCGATCTTCACTTGTTGCGTCCGCCGCGAGAGCAGCCAGAGCGATTGCAGATCATCGGCCAGCGTCGTAAATTCCTGCACCGTCAGCGCGGCATAGGGCAACGGCTGCGGAGCCAAGGCATCGACCTGGGGCTTCCACTGGTTATAGAGATCCGGGTCGTAGGTCTGGATCGCTTCCAGATATTCCGCCGCCGTCTTCTCCGTCTTGGTGCCGAGTCCATACTGTGCCAGGATCGCCCGGCCTACGTTGATGAGATCCACGTTGCGGGTTTTGGCGAGCTTTTCGTCTGACCGAAAGAAGCCTTTCGCCAATTCCCGCGCCTGTTCGACCCGCTCCTTCACGATCCCCGCTTCGCGGAACAGGGCAAGGTTCAGGAGTTCCTGTTGCTTGTAGTGCCCGGCTTCTACCCAGTCTTGTTTCGCAATCGCCGCCGTCGCCTTCCTGCTCGCCTGCCGCGCCGTCACGCTGTAGTGCTCGGCGTTGATGTGCTTCAGCGCCATGCGGGACAGGATCGCCCGCGCCAGCTCTCGCGTGTCCTTGAGCGAGGGCGTCATCACGGAGAGCAGCGCCCGGCCCTTGACCTGGGCCTCCTTCACCGCCGCTTGCTCGGCCTTGTGCTGGGCGGTCAGTTCGTCAATCTGAGCCGTGGCTGCGGCCTTCGCCTCGGTCTGCGCCGCCTTTGTAAACGGTTCCACGCTCCGGCGCTGCTTGGCAATGGCCTTGAGTTCGGCCTCGATCACATGCTCCTGCATGTCGTTGAGCACGGCAGAGTGCGCTTCCTCGGCAAGCGTGCCATCAAAGCGAATATCGCCGTAGGCGTCCCGCATCCGTCGATCCGTCTCAGCCTCGATCAAGTCCTGCTTCGGTCTGGCGTTCACGAGGGCCATGACGAACTCCTGCCCGGTCGCGTAGCCAAAGAGCTGGGCCACCGCGTCGTGGTGCATCCCCTCCTTCGCCGTCAGTCCTTTGGGCATCGCCTTCACGAAGTCTTTCCCGAACACATCGATCAAGCCCTTTTTGTCGAGCTTCATGGGTTCGATACCGTGGGGAATGTCAGACCCGTCCGGCATCTTTCCCGTCTTCAGCACCGCCAGCGCCGTATATTCCGGCAGATCGTTGATTTCCCCTGTTACAAGGGCCAGCGTTTCGTCGCGCTTCTGCTTCCACCAGGTTTCTTGTTCCCGCTGGTACTGCCGCATGATCTTGGCTTGCAGGGTTTCACGGGCCTTTCGTGACGCCTCTTTGACGAGCTGTTCGTAGGCCGCCCATTGGGTGTTCGACATCCCCGCGCTGGCCGCATCGGTGAAGGCGGGCAGCATCTCGGCCTGGTCTGCGGCCTGGTCAATCGCCTCGTCGGTCGCAATCAGCCGGTCCATAACTTCGCGCACGTGCTTGTTGAGCTTCACGTTCAACGGCGCGGTAATCAGCGAGCGGTAGACTTGGATCAGCCATTGCCGGAACGTCGCAAAGACCTCCCGCAGCGCACTGGATGGGGCCTTGCCTTCCATCGCGTAGGCTTCAAACCCTCTGGCGAATTGTTCATGGTGCTGTGTCTGAATCGCCGCTTTCACGGCGTCCGCCCCGTCCGCCGCCCGAACGGTCAGCCCGAACCAGGACAAGAGCGTATCGAGGTCGGTCTGTAGCTGAGGATTCACCCCTGGGATGAAGGCGTCCGCAATCAATTCGTTGAGGTAGAGGTGCCCGGATTCGTGCAGGACGGTCGAGAGATCGGCCTTCTCGAAGAGCTTGATGAGCGTCTGATTGTCGCCAAAGGTGATGGAGCCCTTGGCGCCGCCCTGATACAAGATATTAGGAGACCCCGGCGAGAAGGTACCCCGGTTGCCGAGAGCGGACTTGATTTGAGAGGGATCGAAAACGGCAATCTCGAAGGCTTGAGCGATCGAGTCGCCCTTACCTCTCATGCGATAGATTGCATCGGCACCATCCGGCTTTTGCTGGATCGGTGACTCTTCGCGGATCGGGCTCTCTGCACGCAAGTAGAACGGAACAGGAACCCCATAATGAGAGGCGATTTTAGGATCTGTGGTGAAATATGCTCCGGGTTCTGTTTTGCCATCCGTATCGAACTCGTCGAATGGAAGGCCCCACTGGACTTGACCATCTTTAGCCCCGGCGAACGTGGCCCCCTTGATGCCATGATAGACGACGAGCGGCCTACCCTGTTCATCGACAACCTTGGAATCCCCAAACCATGCCCAGAAGTTCCGCACCGCCTCTTCCGTCTGCGCGATGGGCTGGCCGAGGTTGTTCACCGTAGGCCGCTGCACGCCATCGATTTCAATGGTCTCAGGAAGCGCCTGCCCAAACGTCTCCCCCTCCACCGTCGGCAAGGTCTGTTGCACCGCTTCGCCCAGCATGGCCTTGATCTGTTCGTTGCTGGTGGTGTTCAGGTCGATGCCGCGATCCTTCAGCCAGTTCTGTAGCGATTCCAGATTCGTCCGCACGTCCAAGAGCGCCGCATTCTCTCGGCCTATCGCATAGACGGGTTGCCCGCGTGATTCCTTATCGATCGCCTCCAACAGCGCATTGATGTCCCGGCCTTCCAGGTAGCCCGCTTCTGCCGCGAGTTCCGCCGCCGTGTCGAGCGTCTGGCCTTCCGGTTGCACCAGTTTCTTTTGAAACGCCCGCCGTGCGTCGTCCACATTCCGCGCCGCGAGTTCTCCGCCCTGATCCTGCAACCCGCCCTTGCTCTTGAGAAAGTCCCCCAGCGATTGCCCGAATACGTCCGTCTCTTTCGGGAATTCCCCCACACGGAGCCGGTTCAACAGCGCATCGAGTTCACTCTGTTGCTTGCCCAAGGTCTGCAAGATCGCCGGAAGCTGCGTCGAAATCTGAAGGTTGAGCGACCGGAATAACTCGGCTGGATCTTCCCCCAATCCCCGCCGCTGCGCCCGTGCCGTGTAGCGTTCGGCAAAGAGGGCCGCGTACTTATCGGCCACGGTGAGGTCAAAGCCTGCCGCCTGGAGTTGCCCCAGGATGTCTTGCCGGACCTTCGCCGACGGGTCCGCCACGGATGCCGCCTCGACCCCTGGCTGCGGCATCTCCGCATCCATCATCGCCATCCACTCTTCCGCTTCCCTGGCGTTCATGCCGTCCAGATCGGTCTTGAGTTCGCGGGAGAGAAATTCGTTGTGCTTCGTCCCGGCCAGCTTCGCGGCATAGTCCGCCGTCGGGATCGGCAACGGGTGCCCCGTCTGCACGGCCTGATCGTAGGTCTCGGCGTTCCCCGTGACTTCCTGGTACACCTGTCGCGGGTCCGCCCCCTGGCTCTGGAAATAGGTATTGAAGGCGTCCGTCGGCACATAGAGGTTTTCGATTGGACCCTTCTCGGTCGATCGCTGAATGATCGCTTTCAAATGGTCAGGCAGATCCTTTACGAACTGGGAGGATTCCGCCGCCTGCCCCATAGCTGCAAAGGCTCGTTGATTCTTGGAGGCCTGCCTGACCTGTTTGAGATCCTGAACGAGCGAAGGGGTCGTGAGCGCCATCGCCATTCCGCCGCCCCCTTGCGCTCCTTTGATTGCTTCCTGCTTGGCCTGCTCAAAGTTTTCGCGGGAGAAGATCCGGCCCAAGACATCGACCGCCGACCCGCCATCGGCTGCCCACTTCGCCAGTTCACCCCCGGCCTTCGTGACGTACATCTGCAAGGCTTCGGTGGCCCCTTCGGTCAGCATCGTGTCGCCGACCTCTTTCCCCATGCGAAGCAAGGCCGCCCGTGCCGTGGGGGTTTTGAGCAGATCCTTGACCCCACCCCGCACGATATTCCGCACCCCAGGGAGCTTGTTCGCCAGGGCTTCCACGCCGGTCAATCCTTCCAAGGCTCCGTTGATCGACCCGGCCATCAGCGACAACCCCTTGATCGTCGTCCGGTCCAAGGGGTTCCCTTGCTCATCCTTGAGCTTTTCGTAGTCCAAGAGCGCATGGCCCAGTTCGAGCTTCCCCGCTTCGATCGCCGCCCCGTACCGCCAGCCGGCTAACCCCATGACGATCCCGGCGCCGGTCGCCCCGGCTGCACTGCCAGGAGGTCCGGCCACCGATCCAGTCAGCGCCCCTGCCGCCGTCCCCGCGACGAGGCCCTTCGCCCCGTACTCGATCTTGCCGCCGAGAGATCGCAGATAGAGGGGAGTCTGTTCGACCACCGCCGCAGGGATGCCCTCGAAGAATCCTGTGATGTCGTTCTCGTGTTCAGACCGGCCCAAGACTTCGAGCCGCTTCTCAATCTCAGCCTGTCGCGCCCGGTCCCGTGGCGTCATCGTCTCCTGAAACGATTTGTTCCCCAGGTCGCCCAGTTCCACCAACAGCGGCCCCGTCTCAATGGCGTCCTTGATCCGGCGCACCTGTCGTTCCATGTAGCTCAAATTCGACAGATCCGACTTCGCCGCCGCCACATGGTCAGGGTGTTCGGCCAGCCACGAGGCAAAGGCCGGGGAATCCTTCATCAGCTTGTCGGGGTCAAAGCCTTGCTTGGCGGCTTCCTGTTCGACAAACTCCTGATTCCGTTCGATGAAGTCTTTCGGGAGACCGGTCTTGCCAAAGAGTTGCAGCACCTTCGTCGAGGAGGCGGAATTCTTCTTCAGGCCCAACTGGGAGACGCCCTTGAGCCGGTCGGTTTGCTCGGCGGTTTCCAAGACGGACAGGGCATCGTCGAGGGTGCCCGGTGGCGTGAAGGAGGGGGCTGTTTGGGTGTCCGCGAGGGTTTCTGGTCCATCCCCCAGCGCCGCAAGCGCATCGTCCAGGTTGCCCATTATACGTCTCCCATCCGATCCTCAATCTTGTCCGACGTGGTGATGTAGTGCTCCACCTCGCCGGGGAGGAGCGCCACGTCAGGACTGATCGCAATGCCCGCAATCGGGAGATTCCCATGCGGCATATGACAGACAAACCGCACGGTGTCGTTCTTCCCGGTGTCGTTGGTTGGAATGTAGACCATCGCATCGTGCGGAAAGGTCGAGAGCCGTTCGATCAAATCCTTGACGGTCATTGGAGTCCTTGCCGCTTAAGCCGGGACTTCGCTTCGAGTTCTTCAATGGCCTGATCCGTGACCGCCACCCCCGCTTGCTTCAAGGCCCCACGGAGCGCGTTCTGTCGATCGGGGGGAATCTCCTTCAACGGCACCCGCACGCTGCGCGGGTCTTTCACGTCCTGCATGCCAATGGCCGGCACATCTTTCTTGAACCGGAAGATCCCAGGATCGACCGTGTACTTTTGCTTGAGGAGTGAGTCAGAGAGACCGGACAGCACCTTGTCGATTTGTTCCGGTGACGCATCCTTCGGCAGCACCGAGAGCGCCTTGTCCGCCGCCGTCTCGTACCGATCAAACCAGATCGCTTCCTCTGTGGTCAGCTTCTTCGGATCTTTGGCCACGCCCGATAGGTTGAAGGAGTTCCTGATTCGTTCCCGTGTCGTCAGGGCTGAGACAAACTTCTCGTCAGGCGTCTTGCTGTCCTTCTTCGCCTTGACGTTGATCGCCGCGTTGTAGTGGGTCAACCCCCGATCGTAGTGCGAATCATCGAACTTGTTCAGGAACTCCTTCATCAGTTTCGCCGGGGGGATCTGTGCCAGTTCCTCACTCGTCATGGTATTAAACCGGAACCAGGCTTCTGGATCATGGGGCCTCACGGGCGTCCTGAGCCGAGCCAGCTTTTGCTCAAGGGTGCTCTGCTCATTGGGGGTGAGGCTGTTCCACACATCCACGGGGATGATGTCCCGCACCGGCTTATTCGTCGATTGCCACGTCTCCTCGATCATCTTGGAGGCGTTCAAGAAGTTCCGCTCCGCTTGGGCCTTCGCCAGTTGATCGAAGGAGCTGATTTCGTGTTCCACCCGCTGTCGGACCTGATCGGCCACCTTCGGGTTCTCAATGTTCTTATTGATGTCATCAAACAGCGCCTGCCGCTGTTCCGGCGTGTTGATGCCGTGCTGTTGAATTAAGGAGTCGGTCAGCCGTCGCGCTTGCCCTCTGGTGCTGCCTTCCAAGACCAACCCATCCACGGTGTCTCGATCCTCGTGGGTGAAATGATTCTTGTTTGCTTCGTAGTAATCCTTGGCCTTCATGTCCATGCCGTTCATCAACAGGCCGGTGACGACCTCCGTGTTCGTCCTGGAGAGGGCCGCCGCCTTCCACGCTGCTTCCAGCGGCGTCCCCGTCACCGATTTGCGTTCAGCCTTGTTCGTGAGAACCCGCTCTTGTTCCTTCTTCTGCTCCTCGACAATGAACGGGTTGTCTGCATTGAGCCGCACCAAGTCCGTCGAGGCTTGCAAATAGGCCAGATCCTCCTGGTCCTTGTAGGCATTATGTTCCTTGAACCCATGCTCCTGCGCGAACTGATAGAGGTGCAGGTAGCGTGTCTGCGCTAGGTGGGTCACCTCCTTCCGCTGCCGATCCGAGTTCAGCGAATTCAGGGCAGTTTTCTGGTGTTTTTCCCACTCTTTTTCTACCAGTTCCGTGCCGCCGAGGGCCTCCTTGCCGCGGAGCTTTTCAACGAGCAGCTGCGTGTCTATGGCTGCTTTGTTGAGATTGGTTGCAGCGTGTTGAATCGCCGCGTCGTCCTCCTCACGAACCGCCCGCGTGTACACAGCCAACCCGACTTGGTCGATGGTTTGCTTGATTCCCGCCCCAAATGTTTCCGCTGTCGGCGCCGCTGTCAGCCTTACCCCAGGAATCGGCGCAATATCTACCTGTTCTGCTAATTGTGGGACTTTTGGCATTGCGCCCCCTCTATCGTGTGATGGTCGGATCCGTCGCAAACGGACTACGCCCAAATCCGTACTTAGCCAAGGCAAGTTTGCTTCCACTCGTTAATAAAGTATCGATGGCCTGCATCTGAGAGGTTTGCAGGGCGTACTGCCCCCGCAGGGAGAGATCGCGGGCCTGCACCTTGTAGCCCCAGGATTCACGGGCTGCATTGTTGCGGATACGCATCTCCTCAAGCTTGCCGAGAAACACCGTGTCAGCCTCGACGTCCGCCTGCGAGCCGACGTCCAGGGTCACCCCTTGCGCGGCGTAGGCAGCCCGCTGTACGCCGATCACCTTGTTCGTGATCCGGCCCTGACGCTTGGCCGCAACGTCTCCCCGCAGAAGGGCGTCCACGGATTGAAGGTCGGCCACCCGCGAGTTGTATTCCATCATCTTCTTCTGGGCTCGGCCGGCCCGGACCTGTGCCGAACCTGTGAACAGGGAGGCTATTCCTGAGAGGGCCATCGCCCCCGCAAGCCCGTAGCCGGACAAACCAGCTGCCGCGCCCGGCCCGACATCGGCCTTCGTATACGCCCCCGATGCCACCCCCGCATCCTGTGAGAGTTCCGCAATGAATTCCGTCCCGTCTGCCGTCCAAGGCATCCTAGCCTCCCATCTCGCCATTTGGCATGGCGGAAAGAACCGTCAAAGGCAGCGGGTCACGCTGCCGAATCAGCACGCGACCAGTTTTACTCCACGACGATTGCACAATGATCTCTGCCTGATCGGTTGTTAACGGAATCGCCGCTTCTAAATCCCCAGCTGTGCGCTGCTTGTATTCGTATAAATGATTTGCATCTGGCCCGGCCCAGATGCCCCGCGAACTTTCGACGTTGATGGTAACAGACGTTATTATCTTTTTCTTATCCAGCAAGGTTTCCTGACCAATGACTTCCATATCCAAAAGTTCGATATCCGGAAAGGCAATTGGTAAGCCAACATGAATCACCACATAAGGACGAGGCAAAGTCGGAATCGCTCCTCCCGCCACCACTGTCGCCGGATCGTCGTGCCCGTTCGTCAGCACATGTCCGTCAGCCAAAATCGCCACTGTTTTCCCTTCTAAATGCGAAAGCCCGGACACATCATCCACGGCCTTGCCCCAATTTGAAAAGGCCACGTTCCGGAAAGTTTCCGGCACGGTTCGATTCGACCACACTGTCACTACAGTAGCACTTGTATACGACTGAATCGTTAGAATTAACGACTCTTCATTTAAATATAAGTGAATGGCGTTGCCGACATCCGCAGCTGCAAAAAATCCTGCACTGGCTGTCAAGGTTAAATTTTCTTGATATTGCCACGTCGTCCCGCCAGACAGAGTCATGGTTGTGGACGGCGCAAGAACGCTGGCGCGGCCATCCCAAGACAGAAAGCTGTCCGTGAACTTTGCATCTACGGCTACGTCGGTTACCTGACGCGAAGCAAAACGCTCGACATACCGCTTCGTGGTTCCGTTAATTGTTCGTTTCACCAAGACGTAGATCGCATCTTCTAAGCCCTCGGGCACCACGCACACGCATTCATACGACCCGTCCGTAGTGTGATGATGCCACCCCCAAATTTCATGTTCCCGCAGGTAAGTAAGCGCAACCAACTCGCCATCAGAGCGCACGGCCCAAATAATGGAATGCGGTATTTGGGCATAGTCCCAGTAGTTGATGGTGTAACCTTCAAACAGATGGGCCGCAAAAACAGTCAAATCGTTTCCTGCGTACCCGTTTGTGGAGAATTCATACCGCAAGTCCCGCACTAGGGACTGCCTAGCCTGTACATACAGCAGGTTGTTGCCAATGATCACTGGCGGAATTTTGGCACTGCCATAGTAGCTGTGCTGCTTCAACCCGATCCCGGTCGGCGTCAACGCCCCATTGAGATTAGCATCGCCTTCAGCTACCCATTCTCCGCCTTCCGTCATGAGAATAAAGTTTCCAATATCCATGAGGTGTCGAATCTCGTTGACCTGCCGGCCCGCGATTTGAAAGGTCACGGCGTCATCATCTTGTAACGGACTTGAAATGCCGAAATTATTAAAGCTTCCTGACTTCGACAGCCACACCTTCTCCGTGTACGCATTTGTGTTTGCATAGGCTCGTCGTTGCTGGTAGTAGCCGACCGTTGAAGGATAGTTATTTGCAGACGTAAACGGCGCCCGCGCTTGCGGCGGGGTCAGCTCACTGTCGGGCTTGATATTATCATTGGTAAACGTCGTACCTACTGCCGCCCCGATAAAAGACGGAACTCCGTTGACCTCTACATAAATGTTATATTCTTGTGCCCCTGCTGCCGCGACCCAAGAAATCGTGTGCGGGTTAGCTGTTGACGGATCGGTCAATGATCCTTGCGTCTTGATTGCCGCCTCACTTTCCTCAAATGTTTCCGATTCTAACGCCGTGACATGATAGGTATAGGTTTTACTGCCGGCCGATCCTGCAACCGCCACGCTAGTCGGCTTTTCCTGCTTAGGGGCAAACGAGATCAAAGACAGTATCCACGTCGTATCCGATGTACGCGAAAGGTTGCGAGGTCCATAAGAAGGATGCACAATTGTGACGATGTCCCCAGACTGCACTGTGTACAACGTCGAAAGATCCGCCGTGCCATACGGAGTAGGGATTTCGTAGATATTTGAAGGCATGGCGTACCAATAGGACGCGTTCGGCGGCTGCTGGTTAATATGTGCCGCAATGCAGTAGTAGTTGATCCCCAGTCGGGAGGCCAAATCGCCCACAACGTAGGATGTGGCATTCGACCACGCCGGCACTCCAGAAACCACGACTACGGCACCTTGCTTGATTACTCGCATGCAAAGGTTTTCAAAGAGCAGGACGTAGGTCTGCGCGGCGTTAAAGACAAATTTGATTAGCCGGCCAGCAGCCGCAGAAGATTTTTGCTCGCTGATAAACATGGAGCCGGTTCGGTTGGACACGCCGCCGTGCCGACGCACTAGAAAATTTTTGCAGGTCCGGAGGCCGGTCTGATACTTGACTAGGTCGGCCCGCCCATAGGCTGCCGGTGCGATCTCGCCCCCGGCAAAAGACCGCTGAACAAACGTCGGCATTGATCAATCCTTTGAGTTATACAAACGATCAGCCATCGGGAGAATTAAGTTTACGCCCGCTTCGTGCTTCTTGAAATAATCTTTTAGCCCCGTGGCCCCTATAAAGTGTATGTTTGTCTCGGATGCCATTAGTCTCTCGCTCGGATGAAATCACTCTCCGGCGGTTCCGAATGTTGCTGCTCGTTGGCCCCCTTAACCTTCGCCTTGCCGACAATCATGTCGAAGATTCCCATCGCAGTCGTCTGCATCCCTTTGATTCGTGACAACGACGGCGCAATAAAACTTGCCAATCTCCAAGACACGGCTTCGGCTAACAACGCACCATAAAAATTCGGGTCAACCAAGCGTTTTGTGTATTCGATGTACGCATCGATTTCATTTGTGTAAATCAAACGTGCCGTGCTGTCACTGCCAATTTTATATGGCGGCGGGTTCGGATCCTGACGTCCTAGCACAGTGACGATCCGCCGCACCATGACGCAATCTGAAGGATACCGATAGGAGTAATCCCAGTCGTGCGCGGTTTGCAGGGTAGTAAAGTTTTCAACAAGTCCCGGGTAGGTATATTGCGTGGCTTCCGGCCAAGCAAACGCCTCAAGCGTTGATTCTTTGGCCTGCAACAGAAATAGGTTGCATTTAGCCGCCGCTGCACTTGCTTCCGTGCTTACGTCAGCAATCTCTTCTGAAACTCCAATATGCCCTAGGGCCATATTTGCTAAGGTCGTGTCATCGTAGGCCATTCATCCCCCTCGCGCTAGCGCATAAGTAGACCGGACCCAGTGTGTTAAGGCGGCGTAGTCGTCCCAGAGTGCAAAAAGTTCTTGGACGGCTTCGTGATAGGCGTGTAAGATTTCAGTGGTCGTAGTTCCGGCTTCTGGTGATTCAGAAACTCCTCCGGCGGGACCGGCGGGGGCGGGCACAGGCCCGTCGGGGGGGATGGGAGCGAGCTGCACCCGCCCCACAGCATCAAACACCCGCTCAAACTCAGCAGATACCTTGCATTCTTCTGGATGCTTTGCCACATACTCGTCTAGCTCCTTTTGCAAGGACGCGGTCTGCTCCTCGCTCTCGGCCTTCGCCTGTATTGCCTTCTTAACTAAACGAGCCGAGTTTTCGGATTGAGCTTGAGCAGCCGCCGCGGACTTCTGAGCTTGCTCCGCAATAGCAACTAACATGGCCTGCTCACACTCCGCCCGCGCTTTTGCATAACCCTGCGTACGCCCTATCATGTAACTGGTCGCAAAGACTACCAATACCATGCTGACTCCAATCAGTTTGGTTTGGAAGTCCCAGAACAGCATCAGGCGCACACCTTTTTAAGGTGAATTATGCGACTAGTTTCAGAACCGCCCCGCCGCCTCCCCATTTTGTTACATCTCGGTCACAAATCCGTCAGATCGGTAGAGAAAATACTGCTTCGGCGGCATCGATGGCTCCAACGTCGGCACCTCTTTATACTCACACCTCACCTGAAAATCCTGGTCGGTCGGATAACTCTCTCGCATCGCACGATCCACCCGCTCACGCACCACCAGACACGACGCCTCATCGCTAAAGCGTTCCAAGATCGTGCGCTCCTGTACCCCAGACGGTGCCCCCATTAAAAGCAACACTAAAATCCACAAAGGTTCCCCGCATATTTTTTTTATGTAGGCCTCGCCGCCACACTTTCAGGGGGTTACTCAGGCTGCCCCTTCGTAAAGGATTGTCTCCGCGCTTTGCTCTTTTGACTCCTCTCCCCCTGTCTGCTTTCCCGCCTTGGCATTTTCAAGCTTCACCACTAACTCAGTAATCTGGATTTCTACACTTTGCTGCGCCTTCTGCCCCTGCTGCTCGTTTGTGTAGACCCCCTTGATCTCCCCCTGCGCCAAAAGCTTGATGCCCTGGCTGACGACCAAGTTTTTGATATCAAGGCCCAGTTTATCTAACTGGGCGTTTTCCAAGCGCAGGCATAGTCCGTAGGGATAGGCTGGCACATTCGTGTCTCCACCGACCAACGTAGGCTCTACGTATTCCTTTGTTTTCTCTGCCGCCAACTTCATATTAACTAATTTCATAGGCCTCCTTACCGGAATCGCCCAACGCCGATGACCGATGACCCCGCCCCCGTTGTGACTTTCCAACCGGGCGTCGTCGTGTTGACGCATCGCGCTCCGACTTCAACCACGTAAACCCCTACGCCCCCGCCAGGCGAGTTCGGCAAAACCGAAATTGCATCGCCGTTTCCGTCCTTAATTGACACGGCCGCTGATACGGCTGTAGTCACTGTGATAATCAGCCGTTCTAGAATATCTCCAGCGGTTCCGGTTGTTCCCAAAGTCTGATTTGTCGATCCCGCCGCCACGGTCTCATAGTCAGTATTGAAACTAGCTCGATCGTGTCCTGCTCCCATGTGTTCCTCCTAGATCACAAAGCCGCCAGTAGCCCCCCCGCTGGGACCGGGAATCAACGCTCTGTCCTGCTCTACCGGCGGCGGAATTTCCCCTGGCTGTAATTTTCGCATCCAGAGTTTAGAAAACTCTTTCTCTGAATCCAAAAAAAACACTGTCGCTGGCTTTACCCGCTCCACGCCTCGATAGCCCATGCGAATTGCTTGAACCCGAATTTGTGCCTTCTGTGACATGGCGTTTCTCCTAATTGTGGGCGGGCCAGGATGCCTTTACGGTTCCCAGCCCGCTTCCATTGACCCTTCCCGACTCTGCTACCCGCTAATCGTGAAGCCCTTTGCGTATGACCGATACGCTTGCACCATATTCATTGGCTGCAGTTCTGCCGTGACAGTGACAGAAGGCGTCGTCCCGCCTAGCGTATAGGAAACCCGCACATACCGCTCGCCCGTCGTCTCGCTCAAAACTGGCAGCGGCAGCACAATCACGCTGCCTGCCGCAAGATGTGCCCGCGGAATGCTCGGCAACGCGCCATACAGGATTGTAGTCAGGTTCATCGGACTTGAGAAGGATGAATTGTCATCCGTCTGCACCGTAAACTGATACGTTTCATTGTTGTTCCCTGCGTCAGCAGCAACATCCACTGTAATCATCACCGCCAATGGATTGCCTTCTCCAATAGCCCGAGCCGCTGATAAATCGACCAGATTGGTAGATACCGTGGTCTCAGTCAGGGCTTGAGCATCCGAAAAGGTGTTGTAATTGTCGACATTCATATTCGTGTCCTTTCATTAAACGCAGGCTTTCGCCGGCCGCGTGTTAGCTGATTGTTGCTTCTGTCTCCAAGAGCTGGTCAACCTTGCGAATCGGAATGCCCCGGAACGTTGGGGTCATGATCCCGTCTACTTGGTCGTAGCGAAGCTGCCCGCCAGTAACCACATCATCCCGTCGCTGGATGTCCAACATCTGGAAACATGTCCGGTTCATGTAAAAGACAGGCGTTCCCATCTTCAGTGCCGGAATCCGATGGATCGCCTTGATCATTAGCTCGATCAAGTCGGCCGCCGAACTTTTGGCAATCAGGTTGGAAATATCAATGTTGCAAATGCGAACGGCATAACGCCAATCTCGCAGGGCCACACCGCACTTCCATTGCCAGTGATCCCGATAGGCTCGCATCCGGCCGCCGCCGATCCCGTTGGCGGTCTCGACGGTGACTAGGCCGAGATCCTCGTGGATCAGGCCGGCCTTGCTGCCCTTCGGGTAGATGCCGTGGACGGTGTTCGGTCCCCAGCAAATGAGCCACACGCTCGAGTTGTCCGAGCCGGATCCGCCCCCACTCAGGACGTTCGAGCCGTTGTTGGCACCCGAGATGGTCGCGTACCGCGGCGCCAGCCCGGTGAACTCCTCCGGGGCCGTCCCGCTGTTCCCGTAGAACAGGGTCTGCGCCATCTCCTGGTTCATCGACTCGATGAAGGCTTGCGCCTCCGAGAGCCGGAAGGAGCTGGTGTTGCCGTTCAGCTCGGCCAGGTCTTTATCGACCTCGCTGTAGGCCTCTAGCATTCCGCACTGCTCGTCGATTTGTGCGGTCGTTGACTTGCTGGGCGTAATGCCATTATTCAACAGCCTCCACGCCACCGTCGGCAAGCCCGTCCGAACCGTCGTCCGATGACCAGTCGGAAGATTGCCTTCCAGCCACCGCATATCGTTCAGAACTTCATTGGTCTGGGACAGCAGTTCCACGATTGACGGCGTCTTGCCGTCAGGATCGAGTCGCTTCGCCCAATCTGCCAAAGTCAAGACTGTATTTCCCACTGTTGCCATTTTGTGCTCCCTTCATTGTAATCGTGATTGCGACTACGCCGGGGTTCCAGCCCCGCCGTAGAACATTTCTTCTATGCTCTTGCCGCCCGCTGGTCCTCCGCCACGGCTGACGACAACCCTATCTTCGGCCATTGCCCGCCCGACTCGGGCTGCCCACTTAAGCAGCAATGGGTGGTTCCCATAGCCTGTGACGTTCAAGACATTCGCCAATTCAGGATCCCCAAATCGGTCGAACGCTTTCTTCGCCAACGCCACGGTCTCCGCATACTTTTCCCCGCCAAAATCTGGGTCAGCTTTGATTTGAGCCGGCCAGTCCGTGCGGGTAAGCTTCGCAAACTTCTCTTCTTGCCCCTTCATAAACTCAGACACCGCTGCGCTCTTTCCCTCAAGCATTTTCTGCGCCTGTTCAGGGGAGAGTCCCAGGGCCGTCGCTTCGGCCGCCGTCTTCTCACTCGCAGAGGCTTCGAGCAAACTATCCTTCGGAATGACAAGCAGCAGTGGCGCCGGAGGCGCTCCAGCCGCAGTTTTAGTCTCACCCGCCGCTGGCGTTGCTACCTGCGTAGTCGTCGTCGCAGCCTGCGGTACGGGGGACGTCTCTACTGTCGTTGCCGGCGGCGTGGCTGGTGCGGCAGCCGACGGTGTGGTGATTTCAACACTCATCAGTGTTCCTCCTTAGTTTTGGGCGTGGGTTCTCGCTTCACTTCATCAAGTTTTGCTTCTTGCGCCATTTGATGGTACATCGACGGATCGACTTCCGTCAGATCAGCCAGCAGTTTCAGACCGACTTCTCGGCGGCCTTCGTTGAAATACACAACCGACCCGCTCTGATGAAACGATGACTTAAACACGCCCGCCTCACACAATTGCCGCCACAGAAACCGCCGCCCCTGTCGGCTTGATAAGACATAGGCAAGGTCATTTAACTCCTGCTGACGGAACGACAGGGATCGCTCCCCGGCCCGCCTCACCTGCTCTGGATCTGCCGCGTTGCCGACGAGCGCCTTCTCTGGCATATCACGCCCCCGCCAACACACGGGTCAGTGCATTGTCCGTCGACATATCCGTCTCTGAGAGGGTTTTTGCTGCATCTGCTACCAGTGGCACCGACTGCGCTTTCGCCGCAGTTTCCTGCGCCTGCGCCCGTGCCTGCCGCGTAAGCGCCACTGTTTCGTCATCCTCGATAATTTTAGACGCCACGCCCATGCGGTCCCCATACTCATCGACTACATTGTCGGCGTTAATCTTATCCAACACTTGCGGATAAGCGGCTGCCATATTGCCGACAAAGCCAATAAATCGTTCAAGTCCCGCCACGCCCACGAGCTTTTGGGCCTGGGCCATAACTGATATGTATTCAACCCGCAGGTCTACCCCCTGCAATTCCTTAGGCGGCGGCGGAACTAGCCCTGCCTTGACCATTCTGTCGAATTCTAAGTCGGTCAGTGGGTCCAGCAGTTCGTCGTTCATTCGCTCAAGTACCTGCCCCAGGGCCAACAGCTTTTCTTCGTGCCGCTCGTCAATCTCGCGGGCCGTGATGTGTCGCCGGTCTGATTGCGCCATCATCAAGAATAAATCTTCATAAAATGCTCGCGAAATGCGCCGCTGCGTTTCTTGAATGTCCGCTATTAGATCACGCAACGCCAAGGAGGTTTCGTGAATTGGACGTAACCCCTGCTGCCCGTCTCGAACATCGAGGTAGGTTATATCGCCAGCCATTAGTGATGTCTTTTGTGTCCGCAACGCTACAGGCCCCGTCAACGGCGGATCGATTTGCTTTTCCAAGCCCCGCTTTTTCTTTCTCATGAGCATCTGTAGCTCTTTGACATCTGGCAGGGCTTCCATGCCCGGGCAACTAGTCCCATAGGTGTCTTCCCCCGTGACATCCCATCGCGGAGCTAGCACAGGAAACAGGTCAAACCCTTTTTCGCTTAAAAATGTATCTTCAGCATCAGCCGAACTAATCAGCCCGTTCGCCGCGTACATCCCTGCTTCGTAATAACAGGAATAAAAACGCTTGTACTTCGACTCTAACTTCTGCGGGCTCCACTCAGTATTCGGCCCAATAAACGAGACCACCGATATGGCTTCCTCATAACGCCCATTATCCCATGCATCCCGCACTTGCCGGCTAAAGTTGTCCCACTTCCGGGATTCCGACGCCGTCTTATCTCCGAACGCCATTACTAATTGTCGCACCGTCATTTGAAACTCCCGCACACAGACATTCGGCAGCCCCCGGTGATCGCACGCTAACCAGTAGGAACCGACAGGAAAACTGTAAAACCGGATCAGGTCGTCGGGGTCATCGACCATCATGCACGCTCCCGTTCCAAAGAGACCGCAGTCTCCGTAGAGAGTCGGCAAAACGTTATATAAATTGCTTCGGAGATCTATCGTCGTCATCCGCTTATTGACGGTATGGAGCCACTCCTTCACTGGTCCATATTCCGCCAGATCCGGGTCCGGCGTCGTCAGCCTCCGCCAAGGACGAGCCGGGCTGGTGATGCCCGCCATCATCCCTGATCGCAGGGTCCGCAAGGCTAAGACTCCATGCGAATTGATAATTTTCTGATTTCGCTTTTCGCCTCGGTTCCGGTCTTGGTCAAAAAACCGTATTCGCCGAGGGGCAAAATGCTCCCCCAGCTCGCGCCAATGGGAATCAAACGACAACCGTTCGTTTTTTAAATAGGCAACTTCTTTACCAATCCTCTGCCGCTTTGTTTCCACCCTCTTAGCCTCCCAATAAGGTTTTCGGGGCGGGTGCCGAGCCATACGATTTCCCGCTTGCGTTCATGCCCCCAATTTCGTTTGGCTGCATGCTAGGGGTTGCTCCTCCCAACCTGTTGCCAGTTAAAATGGTTCCTTCACGGCCTTCTACGCCTGCCACCTTTCGCTGCTGTGTCTGGCGTCTCTTGCGAGCTAGCTGCGCCGACTTATAAGCTTCCTTTTCTGCTTCGGGCGCCGATTCTGGTGGCGCCGGCATATCAGGTATATCGCTGTCATCTTTGTTAGTCGCCTGATAGATTGTGTGCGCCGTCGAGCTAGCTGCCCCTGCTAAGCCTGCCACAAGCATCCCGATTTCAAATCCTGTGCAACTGCATAGCCTCCGCTCAGAGATGTTTTCCAAAAACCACCTGTCGTGGTGCATAGCCTAGCCTCCTAAAATCTTGGATCTCCCCCGGCGCCTTCGGGTTGAGAATCGTGGTGAACGTGATCCGCTCCGCCCCCTTGCACTTTGCCCACTGTTCAAACAGCCGCAGGAGCAGTAACGGCTTGAGGCCGCGCCGGGACGCCTTCTTGACGAACCAGCCTAAATCAGCCGCCACCCACTCGCCGTCGTAAAAATCCTGATACAAAAATCCTCCCAAGGCCCCGACCAGGTCGTCCCCTTCAAATAAGCCAAACACGATGCCGACCCCGGAGGCATACAGCCTCGCCCACTTAGCCTCTAGTTGTTCCGTGTTGCAGCTGGTTCGCCAGCCGTAGAACTCTTCAAGAAACTCCGGCGCCAATGCCGCTAGTCGTGAAAGATCCCCGACCTCGAGCGCTCGAACCGTCTGCACCGCCGACTCGGTCGTCATGCACTCCCCACTGTTTCCTCGTCCCGCTCCATTAACGCCTTCCCCGACTGCCGATCTACCCAGGGCAGCCCCGTCGCCAACGCCACCGGCTGTGCGAAGGTCAGGCAAAACGCATCCCAGAGATCAGGCGACTCGCCATGTAACTTACTGGTGACTTGTTCCTTTTCTTCGAGTTGGAATTGCCCGTTACGGAACCAGTAATTCGAGACGGTCGCTTCCCTCACCAGCTCCGGCATAACCGGCAGCACTCCGCCAGCTTTGACCCATTCAGCCGCGAGAAAGTGCATTTCTGCACGTCGGTTTTTATATCGCGCATCGATCGCCCTCGCTCCAAAATTCACTGGCTGAATCGGATACCCGCTTGATTGAAGTGCATCCACGACACCAGCACCCCACCCGCCTGTGTCGTCAATGAAAACGGCGTCTGGTTTCCATGTTTCAATCGCTTGGGCGATGCGGCCTGCAAAGGTCGCCGTCCAATCTCGCTCGGAGCGATCAGGCCGCATCACTACGGGGTTATACGCAGAGTGCCCCTGCCGGGGGAAAATGACAGACCGCGCTCCGCCAAATCGTCCACAATCTACCCCAAGAATTTTCGGCGCGATATTAGAGTTGGTATCTTGGGGTTTACGCTGCATAGCCTCGCTAATATGATCCGGTCCAAGCAGCCCTTGGAGACTGGATGGTGGAAATTTTCCAAACACGTTGACCAGCACCCACGGATTGTCCCGGCCGTATTTTTCAATGTGTTGTTTTGCCCACTCCACAGACACCCGAGTTGTACGATTCGGATCGTCCGGGTCTGCCGTGATTTCGGTAACGCGCCAGAGATGACGCTCCGAGGTACACGCCCGGTAGAGCGGCCCTTCCAGTTGGGTTGGGTTTCCGGCCATGACGATCTTCGATTCTTTGCCCGTTGCCAGCGCCGCATCGGCTGCTACCATCACGGAATCCGGAATCCCCCCGGCCTCATCGAGTAAAAACAGTAAGTACTCGGCACGTATCCCCGCTAGGGTATCGGCTTGCCGCTGAGGATCTGCAGATTTTGCCCATTGCCGTGCGGACATCCACCAAGTTTCGGGGAACTCTCGGCACACAATCCGAGTTTTTTGCCACTCAAACCCGAGTTTCAAATATTCGGATTTGCTTTGCCATTTTGCCATTTCCGGCCAGAGGTTATCGAAGAGGTTGTCGCCAGAAATACTGGTCGCAGCCACCTTGCACCAGGGTCGCGTTGCCAAAAAATTCCACGCGAGCCACGCAAGCACGGCTGTTTTCCCTGGGCCTTTACAGGATTTGAACGCCATACGCTGGCTCTTCGGAAATGCCGTTAGCGCTTCGGCTTGCCACGCATCCGGCTGTACGTTAAATTGGTCCCGAACAAAAAACACCGGGTCCGCCCGCCACTGGTCAACCTTCGCTCGCGCCACTAGGTTGCGATTCTCAATCATGCGGTGTCGTTCCCTGATGATGTTGAATCTGCTGGGATATGTGACATCAAGACGAGATCGGCCATGCTGACCACGGTGTTCACCGTTTCTTGCCGTTCCACATACCCACGGCTCCGGCCCTGGGTTTTTAAGCAAAACGCAATGGCCCACGACTGACCCTTATGAATCGCTTCAATCAGCTTCAGCTCAGCCGAATCCACCATCAACTCGCGCTCACCGGCCACGACTTCGTTGATAGCAGGGTGCCGCTGGATGGCGTTGTAAATCGTCTTTCTGTCACAGCCCAGGACCCGGGCGGCTACCGCAATCATCCCCCGCGAAGTCTTCAGCGCCTCGATAATCTTTTCTGCTGTGTACTTTTCGTTGGAGTGCCGTGTCTTATTTAACACAGCTTCATCAGGGAGGGTCTGTGGAGTATGTAGATTTTCTTGCATATGTCACATTAAGGTAACATTACATGTTACCTTAATGCAAGAGGAGAATACCGCAGGGTGCCAATGAGGCAAAACCTACCCATAGACCGGGTTTTAGGTCAGCACGGTCATTATGAGTGAGGATTGGCCAGCCTTCGTCCTCGCGCAGCTCGCGTACACGCCTGGCCCACTCCACGCGGTCACCGGCAGCATCGCGAAGCTGTGCAGAGGTTACTATCTTCCCGATATGAGCAAGGAGGTAATCTTTTTTGAGTGCCTTGGCGCCCGGCTTAGGCACTCTTCTTGACCTTGGCGGGATGTCCGAGGAGCGCGAGATGCTGCTTTAATTGTCGCCCCACAAATTCCGCGTAGGCGGGGGGAATGGATTCGTTAATTTCGCCCTTCGTCATCCAATCAATACCCATAGCATCACGGGCAGCGGCAAGCGTGCAGTTGCCTCCGCCTGAGACCTGAACAAAGTTCTTCCATTCATTGGTTTTCCCGAAGTGTGATTTACGTTTGTCGAAGGTATGAACCTTGGGATGCTTCTTGTGGTCAGGCTGCACGATTTCAAAATTGGCCTCAAATAGACGGTGGCGGATTACGCGAAGTCCAGAGAACATCGTTCCGCACAGCACCACAGGATTCAATAACGGGGCTCCTTCTACATTCTCTATGACATATGGAAGACCGGACCGACGGAGTACCTCTCGGATTGGCTCAATCAGACGCGGCCACTTATCCCCATTTCCATTTCTCTTGGCCAGATCGGAATAGGACTGGCACGGCGGGGAAGCATGAATTGCATCGAACAGAGCAATGAATTTCGGATCGAGCGTCAAGGCATCAGCTTGAATGAAGGGGAGCGGGTAATTCGGCTGCGGGTTAATATCAACCCCCACGACCTCAAACCCGGCTTTGTTGTAACCGACGCCAGCCCCTCCGGCGCAGCAAAACAGATCGAGAAGGCGGGGCTTATGCTTTTCTGAACGTCTCATGGGCATTTACATAAAGCAGGTTAATTGAGTCTGTCAACAGCATATAGAACCAACACGAATAAATATCACAACCAATGGTACCGCTTGGCAGTTTGCCCGGGGAGGATTGATGTGCCAAGTTTAATCACGATTGCAGGCCGCGACCAGGTCGAACCACTTGTAGGCTTCGACGTCGGACTGGGTCACACCCATGCCGTGCATGTACTGCACAACGTGCTGCAACGCATCAGCGAGAAGTGGTGGCTGAGCTGATGACACCTCGGCAGGTAGCCAAGGCGTAAGAACTTGTTCGCCAATGACATCAATATGGAGTAGGCTGGTGGGGTGAATTTCTGGTTGCCAACTGACGTAGAGTTATCCAGATTGCTTCAACGGGGTGATAATTTAACAAAGATGACAGGCTACGAGCTAAACAAGCGTTTATCAGGCAATGAATCAATCAAAATTCCAAACTATGGGTGGCAGTTGGGGAGGTGGTTCAACCGCTGTCAGACCATCGGGACACTGTCCCGAATCGTCCTGGGACTGTCCTGGAAAGGAAAGTGGGACGGACACTTTCCTATATACGGCAACCCTTCTTTCACTTGTACCGCTACTCTGACTCTTCCACTCCTGTACCTAGACCCGTACCACCCCAGGCTGTGCATTTCAGCTTGCATTATGAAGGGTTGCACACCTTCCTTGGCAGAATTCAATATTGCGAAATAAGCGAGATAAGCGAAAGAAGTCCCTCTTTGTTCGCTTAATTCGCTTTTTTCGCAGGAAGATCATCGGCATCCCCCAGCCTGCTCGCCAGGCTGCTGAAACCCAAACGCCGTCGCTAGAGCATGATCCGTCAAGAGCCGGATGCACTCCGGCCTCGGGCTCGACTCGTAGTATTGCGCCGTGTAGGGACTCCGGGCCGTCCCCGACCAGACCACCTCGCCGGTCTCGATGCTGGTCGCCCAGAGCTCATCGCGCCTCCTTTTGCCAATACGCTAGGAGCGGATCCTCTTCGATGACAAGTCCCCTGAGCAACTTGCTCCGCGCTGGGTGTCGCAACGACCGAAGTCCCCGTGCTTCCTTGAATCGAATACACGTTGGCGACACCCCGAACTCGTCTCCGATCTCGCGCAGGGTCCGCTCCTGTCCATCGACTAAGCCGAAGCGCATCTCGAGTACCCGGCGATCCACCGGCCGCACCGTCTGGAGCGCCTGGTTCACACGATCCTCGCACTCGAGCTGTCGCATTTGTTGATTAAAGTTCTGCGCCGTGAGCTGCAACCATTCCGGCAACTCCCCTTGGCTGATCTCAAAATCCTTCGGTCGATCCAGCCAATCCTGCGAGATCGGTGGAAAGACGTCCTCCCACAGCAGCCCGAACTTCGCCAGTTTCCTGTCCAGCCGGCGCACCGTCGCGTGACGCATCCGCTTCCGGTTCATTGTTTTTTTGAGATTCAGCAGTTGCCCAAAGTAGGTCTGCGGCAGTCCCAGATACTTCGCCAGCGCCGCAGACGTCCTAAACCGCTTCCGCAGTTCCCAAAGAACCCCATGCCGCATCTTAGCCGTCAGCGTGAGCGGGATTTGTCTCATCGCTCCACCTCCGGCATTCCCTTTCCCCGCCCGAGTTTCTCCAAGATGGCCCTCCCCCGCTCCGACATCATCGGCGTAGCCACCTCTCTTCTCTTCTCTTCTCTCCTCTTCTCTTCTAAGCCTAGCACGTTGCTAGCACAGTGCTTGCGTGTTGCTAGCAGGACCCCTGCGTCTTTTAGCGTGGTTAGCATGTCCTCAGATACCTTGAATCCAAGTCGTTCACTTAAGTAATCTGGGTCTAATGGCACGCAATTTCCAGTCTCTGCCCCCAAAATGATCAAGCCAATGTGGAGGAATCGCTCCGAACAGGGCAGCCGGCGGAGTGTATAATCGGAGAGAATCTCTTTGTAGATTTTCACCCAAGGTGGGTTCCGCTTCGTGTAGTGCTGATACCGTTCTAGGTTCTTGATCTTTCCATATATGACTGACCGTAACATCATCGCCTCCCAAAATAAGTGGTTATCCTCAATCCATTGCTACCTCGACGTTGACCTGTGGCTGCACGAAATGGACTGCCCGCGCCATGATTTCGTAATGAACTTTTTCTACCTGAAACCGATCCGCCCACCGTCTCATGGCTAACCGGCCTTCAACTAACACCAGCCGCCCTTTTATTAGATGCTTCGCACACGCCTCAGCCTGCTTGTGCCAAGATACGACGTCAATATATACCACCGTAGGATTCTTTTCCTCGAGATCAATCCCGTTGACAGCCAACCCAAACGTACATACGGGAGTACCATTCTGAGCGTACCGTAATTCAGGATCTCGCGTTAGAAATCCTCCCATTTGAACACAATTAAACCCCTTCATTGGTGTACCTCCCAGACTCGATCCCTCCGGTGATGGGCGCCAACGGCTGACATGGTCTTGAACCCGCCCGTGCGTTCCAAGCCCAGATCGAAGCCGCCGATTCCGGCAAAGAGCGAGCCGACGGTCAGCAAGTCATTCATCCTTATTTTTCTAGCGGTAGCTTGCGCTGGTCGCCTTTCCTACACCGTCTAATTGCGTACTTTTCCTTCACATCCATCCGATTCGTTGTCACTGATTCTCGCGGTGCAGCGGCTCAACAGTGGTTCAACCGCTGTCAGACCACACGACCAACACGTTGGACACAGTAATAGACGATGCCTATCTTCTGTAACACGTATTTCTAATAAACGACCTGATCGGCACCGGCTACAGGCTAGCTCTGTTAGGCAGGGACCAGTGAAACACTCCGTATTATCAAAGCATAGTCCGTCCATAAGCTCCTCTTCCTTTTCAGCGAAATCCCCAATGCTGTGTCCCGAAAACTCCTTTGTGGCGTTTCTTCTTGAAGCAAGGATTTTTTGCTTTCATTTGCTTTAATCGACGCTGCCGCTCTCTAGCTCGGCAGCGGTCCGAACACCAGATTGGACGTTCTCCCTTCTTTGGAAAATAATGGATGACTAACCCGCAGTCAGGTGCTTGACATTTGTAAAATCGTAATCGGTTGGGGGGGCGCTGGAAAATTTTAAAGATCGGCTGGCGATCAAACCAATAATGGGTTCGTTCCATCTTTCCCTCCAATTGTGATCATACCCAATCTTGCGAAAAATCTGGGCGAAGCGTATACTGTCCAGCCGCATTTGCAACGTCGTTATCTTGTTCCCATTTCCAGACGCCTATCCATCGGGCGTGGCTAGTGACGATCTGGCTTTGGCGACGGTCAATCATCCGCCAACCTTTAGTTTTGAAAATTGCCCCCCACGCATTTGGATGCTGCGGCATTAACCCCCATGAGGATGCCAGAAGTCGAAGCATATCCGACGTCACCTGCCCATCCCGCTGGGAAATCGTCACTGCGACCTTTCGCATAATAGAAATAAACGGTTCATGGGAAAGTGATATCGCATCTATCCCATAATCGCGAGCCGCGATCGCTGATGCCAAAGTAAGTGTATCTGGATTCATCACATCCTCCTTTTCTACACCCGTCTGAGGACAACTTTAATGCCAGGGCACTCAGAACTAATTCCAAACTCATCTGTAAACCCTGCAACGTGCCGCCACCCATCGCCAGGAATGATGCCTGCTTGAACGAGCGCATCAAGAATAAACTTTCGCCCTGCCGCTATATTATCCTTGTCTCTCTTTTGGTTACGCTCAATCCATAGAAACTCGAGCCTCGCCTGGTCAATAGGCTGCAATTTTGCCGCCACAATCTGCCGAATGAGGTCTGATTCTATCTCAATCTTTCTTCGAGCGTAGGATCCACCATACCCCGTCCGCCCTTGCGATCGGGAGGCCGCCAGCATTTCGTTGAGTCCTGGCAGGGTGCCAGCAAAAAAAACATCTTGCACGTCCATACGTGTGATTACGTCAATAGCCCCTTACGGTTTAAGACTTCTTCTCGGACCGCTTCTAACAACAATTGATTTGCAGCTTGAAATTTTTCTCTTGCGGGGTCTTCAATCATCTCATGCAGCACTGGCTCGCACCATGCCAGGTAGTCATCAGGCACTTCTGCCGGCGTTTTGCCCTTGTGCTTGCCAAAGCCAAACCGCACCGCCAGAGCCTCCGCTTGCTGCTGGCAAAACTCCGCCGCCGTCCGAGGCGCAGGAGCATCCCCACTTACAGAACCTCCCTCCGAGAGGCGCTCGGGGCTAGCCTCTTGCGGTTTTACCGCAAACTGCGGCGCAACGCCAGCAATCGTTTCCACTTCCATCTCATCCAGCATCCCTAAACCACAAATCGAGAGGGTGACGCGCCGCTTGGCCTTCGTCTCGCACTTCATAATGGCATTAGCGAGGGCATCCCCCGTGAGATGCCCGACGGTGACCGCGCCAGTACCTTCGTCCGTGCGCCCAGTCTTGTCTTGCGCGGCCACGACCACCACCCGCACATCTTCAACCTGCATCACGCGGGTACTGCCCGGCACGATGCTGACGCCGTGAATCTTCCGCAACTGGTCCGTGCAATCCTTCTTGGCGTAGAGGCGAAGCTTCCCGTTCAAAATGATAAACTCGAACGGCTGCGTCAACGGGTTGACGCCGAGACTGGTACAGAGTGCATTGTAAAACGATAGGCGTTCTGGCGAAGTGAGTTTGGAAAGATCCCCGCCGAGCAGGACCTTCTCCTGCAACTCAGCTGGGACATGGGTGCGATCCGCTTGAAGTTCTGAGGTTGTCATGACGTCTCCTTCCGTTTTTTACACAAATTTTTTCAGTCTTTTATCGTTCTCAAACGCTTCTCGATACAGCAGAAACTGCCGCTCGGCAATCGGGAACAGCTCCGCACTCCAGTAGTGATGGCTAAAACTGATCGGATCGTCGGGCTTTTCCGGCTTGCTGAACCGGATCAACTCCATGCCGTCCAATGGCTGATCGGGATAGTGTTCCCGCCACAGCAGCGAGTACCCTCCGGCGACCTGAATTAACATATCGGGATAGATGCCGTTGGAGGTTTTGTAATCCCCCAGCCGGAGGCGCCCGTTAACCATCACGCAGTCAATCGTGCCGCCGAAACGATGCACCTTGCTGACGAGACTCAGTTCGGAATGCACGACTTGAAGTTTCGTCTGTTCCTTCCATTCGACGTATGCGAGAAAGGCGTGTTCGGCCTTCTTCACAGCTTCGGCATTCAGGGCCGACGTATCATACGGGCGACCTGACCAATCCGCCTCGATCATCGCATGGGCAATCGTGCCAGCATCCGCTGCCCTGTCCCGGCTCTCACGGAAGTCTTTCCCATCCTTGCCCTGCTGCCACGCCCAGTAAATCAGCCCTCCTGAATCCTTAAACCGCCCAGTAATAGTCGTCACTCCCGGGACTTTTTGATTATCGATCATGTACCCGACCACTGGTCTTCCCATTCGCTGACCTCCTTTCCCATTTAAGCTCTTCTTTTACCTACATACCCATGCCTCGTATGCTAGCGCCACCGCAATGAGTCCTAATACAATCGCAGCGGTTTTCAGTGCTCGATTTTCATATTGTTGCTGCCTTACCAGAAAATCGGATATTGTGTAGCCCACATACAGGGGCTGACGTTTAGATACGTGGCACGCACTTTTGTCAAACGAATGAATATTTCTCATTTCTCACCTCCCATTCTGAATTTATGAATTAACGACCTTGCGCCCCCGCGTGACAGTCCCATAGCGCTCTGCCAAAATCAGCCGTACCATCGCCGCATCCGATAGACCCCCATGATTGTACGCCTCCTGCATTAGCCGGCGATGTATGGTTTTTGATAAATTGCTGACCGTCAGCTTAACGGTCTGGTGTAGTTGATCAGCCATATCTCCCTCCTCGAGCTACACCGTACTCCCCCCGACAGATGAAAGTCAAGAAAAATATCTTCTTTTTGCTGTATTTTTACGAGACGTAAACGGGAGGGGGGGGGGAGGGTAATTTGTTTTATCGCTGGTTTCTAGTAGCTGGCTTTTGCGTCGATGCGGACTGCGCGATCGCTACAGCGAACATCAGACGGCAGTAAGCATGACCTAAATGGTCCTCAGTTTGATCGTGCCGCAGATAGTCGTAGATGTGCGCGAGGGCGTGATTGAGATGCAGATGTATGGGGATGCGGCGCCAATTGTGGCCCGCCGGGTCTTTGTGTTTGATGGCGCCCTCATGAAGTATTTGGGCTTTGATTCGCTCCGCTTCCGGCGCGACGAGGTCATACCGCATCCCGAGCTTCGTGTGGCGACCCCCGTTCGTTTCTTCGATGTCATATCGTTTCTTCGATGTCATAATTCATACTGATCCTTTTTGGACAAGTACACCGGCCATTCAGCCGTCACCGCATGGTCTGGGTGTGTAATCCACAGATCCTGAGCGGGTAACTCCCAGTCAAAGCCTTGGCTCATGGCCCACTCGTCATAGCCTTTGCCGCTCCCGTTGATCCGCATCCCCTTGACCGACATGAGTTGATGCCAATGACCTAACAGCAAAAGATCGTATGGCTGGTCAATCGCCATCGCACGTTTGCGAGTGCGATGATCCATCAGCATGAGCGGACTGAGCGCCCCTGCAATGCCGCTGCCCCCACGGGCTTGGTCGCCATGCGCGAGGAGATAGCGCGTGTTGTAGGTTTTGAACGGGTGGAACGCGCCGTCGGCTATATCGATATGAATGCCAGACTCGCTCTTAAAATGCTTGGCCAGAAAATGATAGAGAAAAAACTCAAAACTTTCATACGCCCGATTTTTGGCACGCGGCTTTTTGTCAATGCGGCCGTGGTTGCCGACGACGCATGGGATATACAGCTTCCCGAATCGATTGTGCAGCATGGTCAGCCCCGCAATGAGATGATCCAGCAAATGCAGGATGGACAGTGCCACGGGGGTAGTATTGGTTTCGCGCAACTCCTCATGGATGTTGCCGCTCAACATATCGCCGCCGAGAATCACCGTGCAGTAGTCATATTGCGGTTTGTGCATGTAATCAAACAACAAGGAGGTCGTTTTCTCGAAACACAATTTGAGACGCTCTACCGCGATGTCGCGGTTGTAGGCATTGACGTGATTAATTTGCTCAGGCACCACCGTCTCGTCCCAGTGCCAATCGCTCAGAAACAGGTTTGGGACGCCGGTTAAATTCGGCTTATAGGGTGGGGTGAGCCATTTCGGTGCTTTAGGCTGATAGTCGCAATCGTGGATGAGCTGCCTGATGCGGAGGTCTGACATCTCGCTCATCCGCAACCGCTTGTTTTCTTCCCTTAGAAAGGCTAAATCCGCCTCTAACCGGGTAATGCGGGCGTGTTCTATGCTGCCGATTGGGAGCGGCGGGATGACGGCAGCCAGATTGGTGTCAAGCAACCCGTAGCGGATGGCAATCTTCAGACGATGCTGTAAGGTGCTGCGAGGTACGTTGAGTACACGCGCAGCCTGATCCGTATTTCGCTCGCACTGCAAATAGGCATCGACGCACTGCTGTGCCAGAGCACGGCTGATTTGCGTTGCTGACATGCTCTAGCGTGCATCCACGTTATTTATCCTTTGCGAACCACGCAAAAATCGCTAACGCGGCGGCACCCACAGGATCACAGACGGCGTGGATGCCAGGGAAAAACAGCCCCAGCATCTGGCACCCCGCCGCGATACTGCCTGCAATGGTGGTTTTGACGTTATTCATGGTTGCACACTCCTTGGTTGTGGTTGAGTTGGATAGCCGTTTCGCTGCCACAGTCGGATATCATCGCGGATTTCCTCTAGGACCAGCGTTTGCCGCTCATGAGACACCCGTAACTCTGCCAGCGGCACGCCGAGATACGGGCTAGGAATGAGACCCAAAATGACACCAAGCATCACCAACATGGCTAGCGTGATTGGACCTTCTCGAAACAAAATTCTGAAAAATACGCGTCCCCACGGAGGCAACGCGGCCATATCAGACTCTAATACTGGAACTGCCTCCCCGTTCACGTCCGAGACCTCTTGCTTGAGAGAGCGTATCATGCTGCGTGGACTGCTGGCTTGCTAACGGCAAACTTAGGATCGTATTCGCCGTGGAAATGCTGTTCGCGGGCGATGCTGCCGTCAGGATTTGTGAGGCGCGGCTCAAAGAAAAAGTCAAAGGCTCTGGGAGCCTTATCATTATAGCCAAGGGCCGCTCGAATTTCCCCTAATATGATTTCTCGAATTGGCTCCGGCAAATGCGCGGTGCGAAAATCAGCAGCGCGGCAGACCCCATCTCGATTGTGCAAGCTCGCGGTTAGTTGCTGGGGCGTCCAATCATACATCCGCGTCACCACGCAATCGTAATTGTGTTTGCTGAACACGCTGGAGACAATTTGCACTAGCAGATTGACCTGCGGGGTCATATTGTACGGATTCGTGCCTGGTTTAAGATACATCACGATTCCCCTGCCAGCACTGGGCTGGTTGCAGATTTTCTAAGAAGTTCATGGAATC
>Ga0194128_10001933_pt1 | contig 34881 bp, 39 predicted proteins | sample TA2KigCa65mmetaG_FD_148650 | JGI IMG/M metagenome (GOLD analysis project Ga0194128, IMG submission 148650) | Freshwater microbial communities from Lake Tanganyika, Tanzania - TA2015037 Kigoma Deep Cast 65m | ecosystem: Environmental > Aquatic > Freshwater > Lake | place: Tanzania: Lake...
AAGTAGAAACACCAGAAACATTTAATGTGGTAACTGAGGTGATTCCAATATTATATTTTTCAGTGCCTGTGCCTACAGTTCCATCAGATTCAGTATTAACTAACTCTACCCAACGTGTATGAGCATAATATAACTTACCAGTGTTATGTGCATGAGCAACCGCACCATGATAGGTAGAATATGATGGAAGACTTGCGTATGTATCGTAATAGAAAGGTATGATACTACTAGTCAGTCCCGCAGTGATTCTACCAGCCGTAATCAAGTCAACAAAGGTTGAGATGCCAGAGACACTTAATTGATTGGTAAATAATGTTGTTCCAGTAACTGTTGTAATACCAGCAAAAGTAGAAACACCAGAGACATTGAGACTTGTAGCACCAATGGTTCCTACGGTGATATTAGGAGTTCCAGAAAGACCCGTTGCATTTCCAGTTACATTTCCTACAAAACCACCAGTGGATGTAGTAACGCCAGTTACATTTAGATTAGTAAATGTAGAAGTTCCTGATGTATTAATACCAGCAATGCCACCGCCGCCGCCACCAGTTGCAGTAATCGTTACTTGACCTGTATTTTGATCCACTGAAATACCAGATCCAGCCTCAATGCGTGTTACTGCAGCACCAGTTAAAGTTGTTCCTCCTACAACAATAGATGTTGCACTGATAATACCGGTGGATCCATTAATAGTAACACCGGTACCTACATTAATAATATTTGTAGATCCATTAAGAGTGATAGACGAAGTTCCAATAGTTAAGATTCCAGTGATTCGTGCATCACCATTTACGAATAATGTGGTTCCTGACGCTCCAACAGCACCAACTTCCAGAGCAAATCTTGGATTTGTGGTTGCAATACCAACGTTTGAAATTGTATTAATTCCTGCTGCAGTTGATTCCCAGTAGGATTCTCCTCCTCCAGTGTCTGTAATATAAACAGTTGCAGCAACACCAGTTCCAGTAGCAGTGACTGCAGCACCAACAAAATTTAATGAAATAACTCCAGCAGTATTTCCAACAACAACTCCCTCTTCAAGAATTGAAATGCCTTGAATTCCAGTTTCTGCATACCCGGGATTAACAGTTGTATATGCAATTAACTCAACTGTTTCTCCACCAAAACAAGATTGATATAAAACAACAGTTGATCCATCTGTCGCAGCAAATTCACCTGAGCTTAATCGAACACCATTGACATAAACATCAAGATATCCAACAGTGTATGTAAATGAGAATGAGGTTTGTCCAGATGTTGCTGTTTGTGTTGATGTTGTTCTAAACGTAGGAAGATCTTGCCAAGTAACTCCAGCACCAGATCGAACTAAGTATTGTCCAGATACTCCTGTGCTTGATCCTGCAGCAACTGTTCCATTTAAATGAATATAAGAAAATGTTGCAATTCCTGTTACATGAAGATCAGTGGCTCCAATGCCACCGTTTACATGCAGTTTATAGTAAATATTGCTTGTTCCAATTCCGACACCATTTATATCTGCATCTGCCAGAATAAGATTGGATTTAACTTCGAGTCCATTCTTGACAACGAAGTTCTTATTGACTCCAGCCATGGGTTCACTGTCCCCCGGTATTTCTTATTATTTAGTTTCCAAAAAATGCAACATCACATGGATTATCTTCCCTAACGACAAAATTCGTTGATCCCTGCAATTCACTCGTAAAAATTACACAATTAGAAGTAGTTTTTGCACCCACTGTAGTTATAGTCATGTATATGTTTCCTGTACCCACATCTGGTTGTGATGTAATAACTGCATAACTGGAACTTGACATTGGAGTAGTAAAATCGACTCGATAAGTTCCCGTTCCCAATCTAGAAACATTAGATACATTATAACTTGCAAGTACTCCCCCGCCAGAATTGAAACTTACCCAAGCTTTTGCACCATTGTTTGCAGCAGTGGCGTTTGTGGCATTGGTGGCGTTTGTGGCATTGGTGGCGTTTGTGGCATTTGTTGCATTAATAGCATTAGCAGCAGTTCCAGTAAAAGTATTTGCAATGATAGTTTGTCCATCAGCATTAATGCCACCGGATGAAACTGCAATACCTTGATCAGATATAATTGTTCCATTAACATGAAGTTTTGCTTGGGGATTTGTAGTTCCAACACCAACACGATCATTATCAGCAACAACAAGAGTATTTCCTTGTCCAGCATGACTAATTGCAAGAAATGATCCACTTGAAGCAGAACTACCAAAGTAATTGTAATTAAACAATACAGATTGGAAGTTAGTTCCAGAAGCAAATCTTCTACCCAAAGTGAAACTACTGATTGAGCCAATTCCAAGATTTGGCGTTAAGAATCTTGCAAGTCCACCATCAACACTTGTAGAAACACCAGTTGAGACATGAAGAACTGCTTCTGGGATTGTGGTTCCAATACCTACGCGAAGTGAGTTTTTACTGTAGATTCCTGTCCCAAGTCCTGTAGCAACATTTTGCCACTTCGAACTATCAATGTTTTTGAGATATTGTCCATCACCATAGTAAGTAACGATACCAGAAGAAGCAGTAACAATACCAGATGTGATTGAAGTGATACCAACGTTTACTCTAGTGTTAGTTCCATTAATTATAACTGCATTGGTTCCAAATGTTGCAATACCTGTGATGCCAACATTACCGACAACATTCAGTGCTGCAGTTGGAGTTGTTGTTCCGATACCAACATTTTGATGGAAGTATGCGCCACCATGAATTTGAATCTTTTGATTTTGAGTTCCTGTAGATCCAGCAGTTCCAACAACAGATTGAGAACCGATGATCAGTGTAGAGTTCTGATCAAACAAGAAGTCTTGGTTACCTGCATTTTCTCCGAGTGGGTTCTTATAAAGAACCTGGTTTGCAGCACCAAATACAAGTCCATTTGGAAGAGTTCCAATGAATCCGAATGGTTCCCACTGATTCTGAACTGTATAAATCCAACCCATATATTCGCGGTGAATTGGATTGGCCTTATATTTGACATCACCATAGGATCCTAATACGGTTGGAGTCGATCCAACACCAACAGTAAATTCACGAGCAACTTGTGCATCACCTTTTAAGAAGAGTGATTTTGTTTCAACACCTTCATCTGCAGTCGATGTAATCTTTTTATTGAATACAACTGGGCCGTTGAATTCAGAAATCAGATTTGAATCTGCGCCGCCTTCGACTTTAATTGAACGATCGACTAAAACTTCTGATGTTGCAACAATATCTGATCCAACACTATTGCTACCACCTTGAGCATCTTCTCCAGTTGTTGTTGGAATTGGAGTTTCATAAATTTCCTCTTGTCCTGTTGATGGATTAAGTCTTTTAGTGCCTGTATAAAAATTACCCTTATCATCCATACCAGTATAGATGGCAAGTCCACCCTCAGTTTTTGTTGCTTGAGCAAGAAGAATTTCTTGAGATGAAGGAACTCTATCTTGTCTTTCTGGGAATGCAGTTGAATAGTTACCAGGGCCAAATCCAAGATATTCAAATGTATGTGCGGATGCGCGAAGAATTGAGTTTCTTCTTAATTCAACTGGTTGCGGTTTAATCTTACGAATTGCAGTTCCGTAAGCATGATTTTGTCTTGGAGTACCAAAGAGTTCTCTAAAAACTTGGAAATTATTTCCAGAAATATCAGTTCTGATACGGAAGATTTCATCATCAATTAAGAGATAATCTCCGACATTGAGTCCAAGTGTATCAGCATCTTGAATAAACAGTGGAGCAGTATCCGATGCATTTGCAGCATAATCAGCACCCAATGCTGTTGAGATACCAGCATACTGTGAAATTAAACGTCCAGAGACAGTCTCATTTACATTTGTCAGATCTCCAGCAAGAGCAGTCAATGCTGGACGATAGACAGTAATGTTCCCACCAGTAGAAGGAGCCGTTGTTGCAATACCAATGTTAACTGCAAGAGATTGCCAGTTGTTCAACTTGGTAACAATAAAATCACCATTAAACAATGCCCTATCAGCACCTGAAATGCGAAGTTTGTTATTTACTCTAAATCCATGAGAATCAGTAAACGTTAAGGTTCCGATTCCCGATGTTGCTTCATAAGTAAATGTCGAAATGCCAAGTGTTTTACCAGTTAAGAGAACACTCGCATTTGCTGTAACAGTAACGCCAAGTCCTACCGCAGTTGGTAAGTTGTTGATTGCCTCTGAAGATTGAACTGTAATTTGTTGTGATGCTGGAACTGCAGTAATCTTATAAAGAGTATTGTATCCATCATATGCGGCAGAGGAAATTCCAGAAATTGCAATTGATTCTCCTACATGACTATAGATGTTTGCAACTTCGATTGCAGCACCCGATCCAATAGTTCCGACACCAACTAATGATAAACTATCTCCAACAATATATGCGGAACCGCCATCCATAACTTTGACAGCAGTTACAGTTCCGCCAGCAGAGACGGTGACTCTTGCTGTTGCATTTACACCAGAACCACCATTTAATCTTACATTATAGTAGTTTCCTGCAGCATATCCAGATCCTGCGTTTGTAATGGTAACTGATGTAATACCACAGAGTCCATGATCAATGGTTGTAAAGAGTGTATGTGCAGTTGAAGAACTAGAGGTTGCATTTGTAATTCCAATTCCAACACTAAAGTCGGACAGATTCTTTTCAACAGTTTCTTTTGTGATACTCTTTTGAGGATCATTAACCAAAACTTGGCCAATTAAATCTGGGGATGCAAAACAGATCGTTGAATCTGGATCAGAAACCGGATTATCACGATTCGTTTGTGGATATAAGTATTGAATTGGTTGACTAAACTTAAGGTTTGTAAAAGGAGTAACCGTTGGAGAGTTAGATGCATTAATGATGTACAGGTGATAAACACCGTCTTGAACATTTGAAACATATGGTTGAACTTCTTCACTTCTGAATACCTGATAAGTATTCTTTAATTTCTTTCTCTTAAAGTATGGAAGATCTGCGTTTCTAGTTGAAGTATCATTTAAGAACGCACCAGGATCTCCTGTTAATGCAAAACTAAAGTGTCTTGCACTGCCGATTCCAGTAACTGTATGAGTTCCATTAAATGCTGAGTTAGCAATTCCAGTTGTATTGTTACCACTCAGAACATTGATAACTTCAACTTCAGATCCAACATTTAAGTCATGGGGGAATTCAGTAATGATATTTGCGGTTCCACCAACCCAATTCGCATCAGCAATAAATCTGAAATTTCTGAATTGAGTTGAGTTAGTTAATGTTGTTCCTGCAGGATCAAAGAACTCTGCAATTTCTGTTGTTCCAGCACCAAGAACACTATTGGATTCTTGAATGATATATCCATCCAAAGGTGGACGAGCAATAGTTGTCGAATCTTTTGGAATAACATAACGAACACGATAAGTTGTGTCAATTAACCCTCTTTGATCTGGCTTTCTCTTGATATAACTTCTTGAAGTCTTATCACCAGGATTTGGTGTTGGGAGTGCTGCAAGAGTTGGGTAAATGCTATTTTCTGATGCAGCAGTTGCAACGTTGACGAACCATTGTCCCTGAACAGTATCAAAACCAACAGGGTGGCCAAGTTCTCCAGGATTTTTATCCGAAACTCTACTTACAATTTGCAGTGTTCCACCTTTGTTATTCAGAGTAATTTCATTATCATTGATTGCATCATTTAATGATTGTGCTAATTTAATTTGATTTGCATTAATTGATGCAACATCATTTGTAATTGCATGATATACAGTATTAAACTCTACACCATCTGGAAGATGTCCATTCTCACTAATAACACGAACTGATTCTCCATTCAGGAATGAATGATTTGAAGTTAAGGTAAGAACATTAGCACTGACGCTGTTAATGCCAGCAACAGTTCTTCCTACATAGAAGGACTTCTCTGAAGAAACTTCTGTTCCAGTATTTTGTGTATTCGGCATGACAATACGTGCCGAAAATACATTAATATCTGTGGATCCACCACCAGTTGCTACGTTTAATTCAGTGTAAATGATATCATTTTCTTTTGCACCTAAACGATATCCATCAATAACTGTGATTGGAGGATTATCAAGTTCTGTTTCATTAAACAAATAAAGTTTGTGAGTTGTCGCAGCACTGACTGTTCTGGGAATATCAATTGCTGCAAATCCAACACTAATTTCCGTATCTTCAATTTCTTTTGGTGCAATGAAGTGAGTGATGTATCCAACATCATCTCTTGCAAATGCATCTTTTCTGAATCCAGATGCTCTAAATGCTTTTGCGCCAAAGTTTGAGTTTGAGTTGTTGATTGAAAAGTCACCACCAGACTCTACAGCAAAATGTTCTGTAAATCCAATTGCAAAGACGGAAACCAATTGCATGTAAGCATCATTAACTGCCTTAATATGGAAATTTTCATATGCTGGTTTGAATCTCGCAAGAGAATCTGTGTGCAGATTTGCAACAGTTGTAGAATCACGATATGTTCCCGAAGAAGAATCATATTTGACAAATGCATTATCATCCTTTTGTAGTCCAATACCGGTGTATTGAGCCACAACCATTGATTTAAATCCATCTGCTTTGGATCCATCTCCAAGCAAGCCACACATACCATAGACAGATCTCAACGAAACGTTAAAGATATATGGTGATGCTGAGGTTACTGTATCAACAGCAATGTTCAGGGTAGCACCAGCAACTGATGGTAAGAAACTAACTGGTGTATTTTGAACCTTATATTGAATTTCTGTAAGGCTATTGACTGCATTGACAACAAATTGTCCGTCATATCCTGCAGCAGCAACTCCATTAATTTGAATTGGAGTATCAACACTTAATTGAGGAAACTCTTCTTCAAGAGTTACAGTGATTGTTGTATTGCCAGTGATACCATCACCAGAACGGATGCTTGTGATACCTACTGCAGCACCTCTAGAACCAACGATACGATATTCATCAATGACTGGTTGAAGATCTACTTCAGATGGATAATCTGGCGAAACTGGCCTTCCAGATGTAATTCCATATGCAATACCAACCTTCTCATAATACATGTCCAGATCAGTTCTGGATGTTTCAAATGTTTGGAAAGTATCGTCAATTTTTACATTGTTAACACCATCAGCATATTCAAATCCAGCAAGCTTGTGGTGTGAAAAATTAGGAACAAAGATATTTGTTGTATAATCTTTATAGCAAGTTCCATTAGGATCTGCATCAAGAATTGTGAATTGCCAAAAATAACAAGCACCAGTTACGCGGAGTACACAAGATCTTTCAATATTATCATTTTCTGGATCTGGAACATAAAGAGGACGAATCTTTGTTTTACGAAGATCCATACCAACGATGGATGTACCACGAGGAACAATGATACCACCATGAATACTATTATATTTGTATAACTCGTTATCTTCTGCAGAAACATCAAAGTTAGTGGTTAATGTCAACTCTGCTAAGTTTGATGATGTTGCTCCGCTTCTTAATCTAAAATTATTTGCCCCGTCAGGAATCCAACCAGGACGGTTATCAACAAAGTGATCTCCAGGATAAAGAAGAATTGTAGTCTTACCAAATCTATCGTTATCTAATCCTCTTTGATATGAAAATCTTGCTGCTTCAATTAAAGCTCTTTGAAGACTTCTGAATGGACGTGCAAGTGAATTGCCCTGATTTTCAATACTGTCGGTGGCATCGAGACTGTTTGGATCAACGTAGAGAATCGTACCACGAACTGATTTCAGAAAATTATCTAATCTGGAGAGACCCATCTTATTAAACTATAGTTTCCGTTATGGATTATTTATCAAACAAGAAAACCTCCAAGTAATTGGAGGTTTTAAAGTCACACGGAAGGGATTTGATTCGAAATCGCTTTTAAATTATAAGATAAAATTTTTAAATTGTCAAGTATTTTTCAAAAATATCATTTATTTTAGTTTGTGTCATTCCACAATGCAATTGACGAATATCATCAAATCCGAAAATACCAATTTTTGAAAGATCTGTTTTTCCTTTTAAAATTATATCATTAACCATATGAGAAAGAAGTAATTCTTCATTTCCGTTAATAGTAAACGACATAAATTCTTTTGCCTTTTTCTTGGTTATATTCCAAAAGTTACTATCATAAATTGATCCATATTGATAGTGATATGCTAAAGATAATTGATATGTCCACATTTCATAGTGATAATTTTTATTAATTTTACAAAAATTTTCAACAGATCTATCTTTCAAATATTCACAAATAAAATTTGCAAATTCAATGAAATAATAAATTGAAAGAGCTTGAAGAGGTTCTAAGAAAAAAAGTTTATTTCCATTATAAGCTATGTGTTGATTTTGAATTATTTTTTTAGAAAATTTTGGCGTCCATTCATAACTATTTTTTATTTCAAGATGCTTTAATTTTTTTTTGACTTTATCTATAGAAATTTTGTTTCTATCAAACAAATAACCACATTTTGTAATATTTTTATTTGGAAAAGGTAATCCAAATTGCCATCCATCTTCCGTTGCATTATGAAGTGTAAATCCATATTCATTTATTTTTTCGTCAGTAAATAAAACACCAGAATTTACTGTTTCAAAGTATGGTTTAATATATTCGGATTCATTACACCACCCCGAGCAAAAAATTATAAAGTCATAACATTCATCTTCAATATAAACTTTATCTTCATCAATTCTATATTCATTTACTCTTTTAGGGATGTATTTTATATAATTATTTTGTTCTAAAATATTGTTGATAAATGGATTAAATTTTTGAGTTTCAAAATGAAAAGCAATTTGATTATTTTGAAATATATGTTTAAATGATGTTCCATTTCCCCAATTAATAAATTTAATTCCTTGTTTAATAGATGCAATATCTTCTTCTATTAAATCAAAAATATTTAATCCAAGAATTTCATATATTAATTGTGCAACATGTGGTGTGGTAGATTCTCCTACACTGATATGCGGTTGGTTTGGATCATAATAGATATCAACTTCATGATTATTTTTAATACATGTAAGTGCGGTTACAATGGATGCAGTGCCTTTTCCAATAATTGCAATTTTCATATAATTATTTTTTATAATATTTTACCACGATTTTTCTTTCCATGTCAAGCGTTCTTTTAGTTCCTTTTCGAATACCATAAGATAGCGATGTTTACGAGAGCGATCCCTCCACTCACCATCAATACCTCTAACACTACCCCTAGAATGTTTAGTTCCGTCAGCATAATAAAAATCTTTTTTTGGATCGGTTAAACCGTAATACTTAAAATTACAAGCTCTGTATATAGTTCCAGAGTGGTGATTAGCATCAGCGTAACTAAGAATACAACGAACGCGGGCATCTTTTCTAAACCTCTTGATACAACGACTCACAAACCATGATGTAATATTATGCTCTTCTTTTTGAAGATCTGGATGAATACAAAGTCTCGAAAGTTCATAAAGTCCATTTTGTTCATGTCTTTCTAAACCAAATGCGCCTACTGCTATTTCTGGGACTGAGAGCCCAGTAAAGATGCACACCCCGAGACAACCACCAACGTGCAGAATATCCGTAACAGAATTTCTGTAGAGGCCATAATTGTATTGAGTCTTAAAAGTTTTACTTTCATCCTTTAGATAATGAAAAGTGTAAAGCAGATCTTCTACTTCACACTTCTTCACACTATCTATAAAGTAAGCACTTTTACTCATTAACTTTGTTTTGTTTCCAAGATAAATTCTACTGTATTGGCAATATCGTTCATTGCATCTCGAAGATGTGGTTGCTGTCCTGCTTCTTGTTTGACGATTGGACGATGATCATCAATTAAAGTCCATCTCCATTGCTTCATTAATTCGCAATACCAGAGATTAATTTTCATGTTTGAAATGCTCCAGCTGGATCCAGTTGATGAGGGCCTTGATTTCCATTCGTTCTTCCTCAGAGCAATCCAAGGCATTTTTAACTTTAGCATAGCAAGTAAGTGCATCAATTGCAAGTTGTCTATCTCGTTGGGAAATTAATGACATTGGAGTTTCTTATTGAACTCAAAGCCCCCAGACGGAATTGAACCATCCTCTCCTGATTACAAGTCAGGTACATCGCCACTTAATGCTTTAGGGGCAAAAAAATTAATCAACAGGAAGACATTCAGGATTCTCTAATTCTACATCAAACAACATTGGATGGCATTGCTCATCAATGAGGTAAAATGATTTTCGATAAAGATCCTCAGGTTCCCATCGAAGTTGTTGATCTGCTAGTTCGATCAACTCTGGATCTGAAAATGCTATCTCTGGAAGTTCATCAAAGGTGAAGGGTATATTATTGATGAAATACATCAATACAATTTTTGAACCTTTTTCATACCAGCAATATGCAGTTTCGATCCGATACTTCATTGCTTTTTGATTTTATTTAGAAGTATAGTGCGAGTAGGGAGACTTGAACTCCCACGGGATTAACTCCCAACGGATTTTAAGTCCGGTGCGTCTACCGATTCCGCCATACTCGCATGATAACCTACGTTTGGTAAGTGGGTGGATTATACTTCAAGAACTCAAAGAATGTTAACTTCATTTCTTTTTGTGTCATTCCACAATGTTTGGCAGCAGCGGGTAAAGTCATTTTAGCACGAAATAACCCTTCGTTTGCCTCTCGTACATTTTCTGGTGTTGTTTTCACTGGAATCTCTTTTAAAGATGCTTGTTTGATTTTGTAGGGATTCATAAAAACTTGTAAACTAGAGCGGATGACCCGATTCGAACGGGCGACGAACTGCTTGGAAGGCAGCCATTCTACCACTGAATTACATCCGCATAAAATCCCTCAAAGGGGATTGACATAAACAAGAGTGTCTTCGTCAAGTTGTGAACGAACCATTTGCAGAACATTCATAAACTGATCGACAGTCTCACAAGACACTTTCTTTTCTGAACCTTCACTTGAATAAAGACGAAAGGTTCGCAGTTGAGGATCAACTACACAACGAGTCAGATACTCTTCTTCGGCTATCATTTGGTTTGTTTTTGATTACTTGGATATTATAGTACATCCAAAGAACCCTGTCAACCCCTCTGATCGTAATGATATCCAGCGACAGAATACTGTGAATTGTCCCCTGGATATGCTTCTGGAGTATCTCCTTGATACTCAGCAATCAGTTTTTCTCCATCCATTCTTTCACCATAAATGTGATAAAAACAGTCAATTGGCATTCCACCTTTTGCTTGGAGATGAACTTCATTGTCCGAAATTCTTTTAATTGTAATATCTTGATGTGCCCCAATGGGAGTCAAAGATACTGTAATCGTTCGCGGATCTACAAGTTTCATCCAATAATGTGGAAGTTCAATCTTTGTTTTATTTGTAATTCTACCACGAACATAAACATCTGCAGTGGGGCCTTCTGGACAGATGTGCCTGAGTCTCCACCCTTCTTTCGTTGGATGAGGAATATCAAATGCTTTTCTTGAAGTTAATGTGATGCCACCAGCAGTAAATTCGGAAGCAGTTACATTTCCACCAAACTGTCCTGTTGTACCAACTTCAAGTTCTTGTGTCATATGAACATATCCATCAATATCCAAATTTGCTTGGAATTGTGAGCTACATGTTGGTGGACTTACAACTGTAAAGCATCCCTCATGGTAACTATCGCCAATATGTTCAACATCACCTTTCTGAATATAATCACCAGTTTGTGTCATATCACCAGTGTGAGTATAATTTCCCTCATGAGTTGTATTTCCTTTTACATATAAAGCATTATCCGGAGTTGCTGCCTGGTTGTTTTGCAAGTTACCAACCATTAAAGTTGCATCTACGGAAGAATATGCTCCGTCGATACCAATCTGAACTGGGCCTTGAAGATAAGTCGCTCCAGTTATGTCCTTATCACCATCTCTAAGTGCTTTGGGTTTTGATTTATCGCTGGTTACATACAGCGGGCCAGACATCATTTCTGGCGATATTGACATTCCACTCATAATTTTTACTTAAATGCTGTTGTATCTAGGAGTGCTTTACCTGCACCTGTAAGTTTTTCCATCGTACCTCCATACATTTTTAAGATGTTCTGGGCTGATACTTGAACACTTCCTGCTCCAAAAATGTTGCAGGATTCTTTTGAGTCTAAAGTAATCTTTTTACTTTCTAATTTAACTTCCTCATTAGACTTTAATGTTATTATACCATTTTTATTGTCACTTCCACCATTTGCGATAATATCAATATTCTCTGCTTCCATTCTAATTCTACCACCAGTGCGGATTACAATGTCTCCATTGGCAGCGTCAACATAGAATGCAGGTTGTCCCTTTTTAATCTCATCACCACACTTAACCTGATATCTCCCTCTACATCTATTTGTAATCCATCTTCCAGTGGCACCAGATTGATCAATTGAAATGTATTCAAGACCTCCTTGGCCTTGCATCATAATCGATGATTTTGTTTGATCCTGATGAATATGTCCGAACTTTAGATTGCCATCTTTAGTTCTAATATCTTTTGATTCAAAATTAACTGCTTTTGTCATTTAGATTACCTTGGTACAATATCAAATGTAGTTTTAGGTGGAATTTTACCCACACAATCAATAACTTGAATGACTTCAACACCTGGAGGAAGAACCTCAGGAGCAACATCATCAACACGTTGAGGCCTTAGAACTGGAATCAATTGTGCATTGAATCCAGTTTCAGAGTTTGTTCGAATATCAGGAAGATCTGTATAACCACACGCTCCAGATATGACTTTAACTTCTGTAATTTGTCCTCTATCATTTATAACAGGTTCAACAACACTTCCATTATCTGGAGTGATAATAATTTCATCTCCAGGAGTGTATCCAAATCCACCATCTGCAACAAGAATACTATCGAGACAAAGAATAACTGGATATGAAATCGCTGGTGGTTGTTCTTCTGGTGGACAGATTAATTCATCACCTTCACCTAACTCTGGTGGTTCTTGTCCATAAGGAACAACAAAATACTCTCCTTTTGCAGTCTTTACATAACACTCATAAGGTTTCTTCCAAGTTACTCCATTGCCACCCAAACTTCCATCTGGTGCATATAAGTAACCATCTCCAGGGTTTAGAATCGCAACATTCTGAATTTGTCCATCAACTAAAATTGGTTCTACAACTGCTCCAGATCCAGTTCCACACTGATCTAATACAACAGCAAATGGTTGCGATGAATATTGTCCAGGATCAATAATATCAAAAGCAATCAATGCATTGGATATTGGACTTACGATTGGATTTGCCAATGCTCTATTAATAGTATTGCCAAAGAAAAATACTGTTGGAGCTCCGCAAACTTGTGGGAAAATAGGACATACTGGTGCAGAAGGAACTCCAAAATCAATACCGCCAGGAATTGCTAGTCCAGCAAGACTAATTTGATCATATGCAGGACAATCTGGAGCAGGATCACAAGTAAAGAGGTTCAGAATTGGTGTTAAAGCACCTGCAAATTGCTGAACACTCACATTAATAGTTCTGATACCGCCCAAAACTACACTTAATGCACTCAACACTGTTGGCAACACTCCATTGATTAAAGCAAAGAGTTGATCCAACAATCCACTTAAAAAACTTTCTGCAGCGCACAATGGAGTGTTGATTAATAAATTGATTAACTCTCTAATTGCTGCTTTGATTAAATCTGCGAGTCCTTCAATGAGATTATTGAAGAAGCAAGATAAAGCATCCAATGCCTTTTCTTGTGCTTTTTTTAAATCAGTTGCATCTGTAGGAAATAGTTTGGTTACTTTTTCTTCAACTGCTTTGGATATCTCATTATTAATGTATGCTCTTGCTTGAGATAAAATTGATTTTAAGTATGAACTGATTGCAGGGACTGCACTTTCAATGAGGTTCTCAACTTCTACTGCTAACTCTTCAGTGTCCTGTGCAAATCTTTTTGCTCTTTGAATATCATTAATTAAGTTTGAAAGAACAACACTTGTTGCTTTTGTTTCTGAATTATCTTTTTTACATACGCTTAAAAGTGCTTGTTCTCTTTTTCTGTCTTCGTCTTGAGTTGTAGCAGCGACTGTTGTGACATGCACAGCATCAAAAGTTGAGACTGGAGCATCCTCAAATCTACAAAAATCTGCAACCTTGGATGGATTCTTGGATGAATCACTATAAGTATCATTAAAAGCAGAATATCCCAAAAACTGTTCCGTTGGTGCTGCTTCTAATTGTTTTGCTTGAATTGTCGCAATGAGAACCTGTCTTTCAACTTCGGCAGTTGGTAATCCAGCCGCTCTTGCTTTTTGACGTGCTGTTTGCGCTGCTTTTAATTCAAAGGAAGTTGGAGTTCTTGCTGGATTTAAATATTCCTTCAGTTCTGCAGCTCGCAGATTTTGAAGATTTGTTGGTGGAGTTCTCGTTGGTTTATTAGTAGGACTCTTGCCACCTTGTTTTTTTGGAATATTATTGTTACTATTTCCAAGGACACCATCAATCCATGGTTCTTGTCCACCAATTCCATCCATAAAGAATCCAGTGACAATCGAACCTGGTTCAAGTGATGGTGAAGTTGCAGCACCACCAATTCCAGAACCTGCTGTGACTGGAAGCACAACATTTGCCATTGGAAGATCAATGTCTTTGACTTCCGTGACTTTTCCTGAGTGCCAACTGAAAATTCTTACCTTATATCTGTATCCCCAACCTGGTTTCTCATAGACGCCTTGAAATGTAGACGCATCAGTGTTTTTGCTGTAGGATTCTTTCGATACAATCCTACCCCACCAGCGTGGTGGTTGAGTGATAAAGTCTGATTCAAAATTACCCGATGATAAAGCCTCAGACATAATCAATCATCATAAACTCTACATTCGAGAGCATCTGGATTCATATCACAATAAAGTTCTAAAGGAGATGGATCCTTATCATCATCTGGATGATTTGCTTGATATTGTTCAAGAGCATCAAGTTCATCTTCTAGATGACGACGACGTTGACTGTTGATGTTGGGATTATCTAATTCATCCCTATCGTCATTGATGTGTTGTTGAAGTGATTTGTTGTTCATAGTGCTTTATTAGGCTTTCTACCATAAGAGTCTCTAATCAACTCAAGTTTGGTATATGTTTCATTAGGCGAAATACGATGACAAAGAGCCGATATCATATATATGCCACTCATACGAGGATTATTACCTATATTTGTTTTATTTGTTAATTCTGGGAAGTCACAATAGATTAAATCACCTGCTCGTAAACTAAAATCACCAGCAATCATAATCTCCAATTTGATTGTAAAGAGTTGATTGTATCTTGATGCTGCTCTATTTTGAATTTCAGACTTATCAATATCTAATTCTTTTGATTTATCAAGTTGTTCTTCAATTGTATTTCCCGTAGGTAAAACACCAACCGAATCAAAACTCCAAGAAAATCTTGATGCATTTTGAATAAAGGTGTCATTTACGAAATTAAAATCCAATCCAGCAATATTAATACCTCTAATCTGTCTAGAAATATCAATTGGACTTTGATTAAATGAACTATCAAATGCATTGATTGCATTCTTTGCAGAATTATATGTTCCTAGCATTAATTTTGCTTGGAAGTTTCCTGTGTTAGTTGTTTCGTAACTTAAAATTTTGCTGTCATATCCAACAGGAACTTCAGATGAAGGACTATTGTTGAAGATATAAGACTTATATTTTGCTTTACTTCCACTATCACCTTCTCCAGTATCCGATAATAATGAGTCAATTGATTTAAATGTATATCCGTCATAAGTTTCAAAAAACAAATAACCAGCAGTGTTTCCTTTTGCGTTTTGCTTTTGTGGAATTGCTTTTTTTGCTAACCACATTAACATCCACAGTGGTTTCTTGAGAGTTCCGATAAAGTTAAAATTATTTTCAGATGTCTCAATGTCTAATTCTTTCTTTGTCTCAAGAACATTCTTCAGTATCTTTTCAGCAGAATCGGAAATCTTTCCATCATATCTTTTCGAAACTCTTTTACTCTCATTCATCAAATATTCTTTAGAGACAAACTCAAACATGTAAACGTTTTTGAGTGGTGTCTCGGGTAACTTTTCTTTTTCATTCAGATAAAGAGCCTTATCATCTGTGGTAAATGAAAGTTGATTTGATTTCTCATCAGTAACTTCAAAATAAGCATCATTGAACTCGACATATACTTTCTCACCATTACCCAACTTCAATGCATCATCAATACCAATCTTTCCTCCAGTGCCATCATCCGCTGATTGTGCATTTCCTGTATCAGCAACAAATACTGTAAGTTTAACAGTTTCTGATAAAACATTCTCATAGTAACGAAGTTCTGCAATACCTTGAGATATGTCAATAGGTTCCCCACCACCGTTTGGATATACCTCAAACCGTGTAATATTATTATCACTTTTCTTTAATGACTCAAATACTTGTGACATATCTGTTAACCAGTCCCTGTTGCTAGACGATCAAACATCCAAGAATTATCCTGACTATTTACCACACCACCAGATGATGATTTGCCTCCGATCGACATTGGAGGTTGTGATTGTGATGGCATAGGTATTGGGACAAATATCACCTCTGGTTCATCACCATAAGTTCTTAAAATATTTGCTAACTCTGGTTTTGTTTTTGCTTTGTTCAGATAATCAAGAAAACCAGGAGCCATTGAATCGAGTCCCCTAGTTGTATCAGCATCAAATACAAATTCTTGTCCCTTTTCACCCATCATTGCAATGGTTGGCCTTGGAATTCTACCTCCAACAGCAAATTTTCCAGATGCTAATCCCAAAATTTGTCTAACTTTTCTTGAGCCACGATATTCAGTTTCTCCAATCGCACCACGGCCTCCCCACTGATGTCCAGGAACATCAATTGCTAAATTTTTTCCATGATAACCAGGATCTCCAGGTCTATATTCACTACCAATTTGTATTCCTGCTGCTCTTAATGCTGCCTTCGCATTTTCTTTATCTTGCAAAGTTGCAAATGCAATGTGATCATGATAATTACCTGTGGTTCCATGTCCAGAAAGATCAAATCTACCTACAGGAGTATTTGGATCTCCTGTGATATATTCAACAATTCCTTTAGCATTAATAGCACCACCCATCTTTGGAGAAACTGCTAATGAAGGTGCATTCCTTGCTGCCTCTGCAGCTTGCAGGTGATTTTTATATTTTCCAGTTTTATAAACCGTCCATGCACCCAATCCTTGACTTTTTCTAATCGCATATGCTGCTTTAGCATTAGTAACAGGATCGAGCAATTGAGACTCAGAACTAAGTCCATATTCTTTCATTCTTGCAGGGCCTAAACTGCCAAACATGTTAATTTGCCACAATCCATATGATTTATCGGGTGGTTTGAAGTTGCGAGCATTAGAATTGCCACCAGACTCTGCCATGGCAATTGCTGCCATAATGACTGCTTCTCTATCACTAAAACCTGCACCTTTGGCAAGTCCAACCAATTGCTCCATTGTTAATTGTCCACCAGGAACAGAACCTGGCGTCATTTGTCCTGGAGTTGTTGTTGGTGCTTGTTGATCTTTTTTCTCTTGATAAGCCTCTGGTTGTAACATCAATTGCTTCATCAAATCATTAATAGTTTTATCAACCTCCGAGGATACTGAAGTTTGAACTGCTTTAGCAATAGCATCGCTCATATCTTCACCAGTGAAAAGCATTCTTCCATCTACTTCACCACCTCTAGCAAATTTACCTACAGATGCAAAATTATTAGACACCCATCCATTCAATGCTACACCAGCATTTTTATAGTCCAATGACGATGGTTTGTTGCCAAGAACTGTCTTGATTGCAATCGTGAATAGTGGGCCAAATACATCTGCTTTCCCTAATGTATTTGATGCCGTTTCAAGGTATCCTAATGGATCTGTAGTTTTAGTCTTTTTGTCTTGCGGTGCTTTAGGGAATATTTTTTCAACCTTTTTCTGTCCACCAACATCAGAACCTGGTTTGACTTTTTGTGGTGCTACAGAAACTCTTCTCTTTGCAGGTTTTTTTGATAATGTTCTTGGGGATGTGGATCCACCGCCTGCATATTTTCTTGGCCTTCTTACATATCCACCACCAGCAAATTTCAGAACTCCAAACTCACGGAGCATATCAACCGCTAAAAATCCCCAACCAGCAACAGGGATTGCTGAACCAAAGGAAAGAAGGCCTCCAGCAACATCACCCTCACGAATTCTCATCACACCTTCAGCAATCGCAAGTGCAGCACCTACGAATGGAATTCCTTTCAAGAGTTTAGAACCTATTTTTGCGCCAAACTTTGCACCTGCTTTTCCTGCAACTTTAGCTCCCGCTCTCGTTGCCATTCTTCCTGCGCCTCTTCTGGCAATAGTTCCTGCACCTTTTTCAGCAGCTTTCTTACCAAAACTACCCATAATAGCATCAGAACTTGCCATTGCTGCAATGATGGCAAGATTCATAAAGTTTTCAAAATTATTCGCTAAGGTGTCAAACTGCTTAAGAGCATCATTTCCAAAAGTCTTACCAACCAATCCACGAGTTGCTTCTACAGCTTTATATCCAGCATCAACGAATGATATTATTCCATTCAATATTCCACCAGAAAGATTTAAAATCCCCTCTGCTGCTGGGCCAACAAATGATGCCATTTTAATCATCTTTGGTAGATGATCAATCATTCTTACTACAAAGAATCCAAGAATAGTATTAAAAATCCAATTTTTAACCCATCCCAAAAATCCAAATCCAGGAAGTTTTGGTATACTTAAACCTTTTACTTTTTTAGGTTTTTCTTTTTCTAACTCTTTTTCTTTTTCTTGAAGAGCAAGTGCATTTTTTTCTCGAAGTGCAAGTGCTCCACCTTTCTTTTGAAGAAATAAATTATTCTTAACAAGTTTATCGAGCGTAATAACTTTTTTCTCAATGCGGACTAACGTACCACCACCAGTTCCTACAGAACTTGGCTTTAATGCAGCAAAAGTTCTTGATGGTGGTAGAAACTTCTGTGCGTTAATTGCCATTATTTTCTAACTCCATAGACTGCTTCTGCAATTCTTGTTCCTTTCGGATGAATAGCATTAAAACTGATTGGTGGTTCTTGTGCAGTGGGAGTATTTCTTGCTGGACTATTTCCATTCGGCATTGCACCAATCATACCTGAAGTTTGTGGTTGTCTTTTTGGTAAAGGACGAACATATGTGGAAATTTTTTGTTTGATAAACTTCAAGGTTGGCAACCTTGGTGACGCTGGAGATTGGAATGCATTTTCAGGAACTCTTCCGCCACTAGCTCTGGATAACATACCCATTTGCTCAGCTCTGGTTTTCGTTCCATATTTTTGTGCCATGTGTTTGTAGGCTTCTGCCTGACTCATCGTCCCAATATCTTTTCCTGTGATTTGACGATATTGATCTCTGAAATTTTGAGTGTACCCACTTATACTAGCTGCAGTTTGTGCTCCTCTTGAAGGTGTAGTAGGTGACTGTGCTGCTCTTGCTCTAGCACGAGGTAAAGTAACACTTTTATGCCTTCCAAACATATCTTTAACAAGACGATCTGATGCTCCTGCTTTGGATCGCATTTTATTATATCTTTCTACATCACTCTCTCTATAAGTCTTTAATTGAGATAAGACTCTTCTAGAAGTGAATGGATTATCAAATCCTAAAAGTTTATCTTGATATCCAAGTTCACGTCCTGTTGGAGCCATAACAGTTCCAGTTCCAGGTAGAAAATCAAGTAATCCACCGCCTTGAGCATACACTCCACCAGGGCCAATTGTTGGTACGTTAGTTCCCCCGCCTGCAGCATTCATTGCTTCAAGTGTCCCTACACCAAACTTATCAACAGCACCCTTTGACATGACGAATTCGCCGTTAGTTAACCAGGCAGGTACTTTATCAATTCCACCAGGCCCACTGACTCTACCACCAGAAGCAAAAAGTTTTCTTGCAAATCCACCACCCCAGAATCCTTGTTCTTCTCCACCACTAAACGCTCTTGATGCAAGTTGAGTTCCTGCAACTGCACCAGCAGCAATCAATCCTCCTGATATAGGATTATTCTTAGCAAATCTAAGTAGAGCAACAGATGCTTTACCTAGTTTAGCGATTGCTGTTATTGCAATACGAGTTAAGACTCTGACTCCTTTTCCAAAACGAGTTCCAAATAAAACAAACGCGCCAAGTAATGCAGGCCACCAATCTTTCAAGAATTTAGAAATCGTTTTAATTTTATCTTTATTCTTTGGATCACTGAACCATTCCAACAGTTTAAACACTGCTCTACCAAGGAATGTCATCACAAAAAAGTTGATAATCTTATCTAAGATTGACTGAAATGGTTTTGTAATTGTAGAGACAATATTCTTAAGTGCTTGTTTACCTTTTTCTAATCCTAGTTCTTTTTGCTTACGCTTTTTATTTTCTTTTTCCTTTCTATCATTTTCAACCTGTTTTTTTGTTTCTTTATTTTGTTCCGTAACACTTGATAGAATTGATGCAAGAAGATCATCAATCTTTGTAAAAATATCTTGCTCTGCTCCAACTCCAGCAGCTGCACGAGATGGTGCAAGCATTAATCTTCTTTGTGCCATTCTCAGTGGTTTGGCAAATCCACCCAAACCCAATCCAGATGCAGTGATTTTTGTTTTCTTGACTTTAATTATAAATCTACCTTTCTTACCCTTAACTCTTCTAAATTCTAATCCAAAAAGCATTGATTCTTCAGAAGAATAGCGCGACTTTGCCATTCTTGAAGCAATCATTGCTTCTTTCAGATGACGAGAATATTCCTCGTAACTCATTTCGAATTCACTATCAAGATTTAAAGCCCTGACAATTCTTTCGTCTATAGTTTCTGTACGAGGATTACCAACCATTACTTTGTTGCTTTTGCTTGAGTTCTTCTTCCTCTAAATGATTCTTCAGAAGAGCCACATAAATGTCTCTTTCCCACGGAATCATATTTTCAATCTCCGTTAATGAGTATTTATGATACTGCATCAAGGCAAAGTTAAGTTGATAATAATTCTCAAGATCCATATGGATCATGCCTATGCGAAAAAAGACGATAACCCTTCTAAAACTACTTCGCTTTCTACTTCAGTTTTCGGATTGGTAACTTTCACAGTATGAGAAAGTTTAGGCATCGTTTCAAAGAACTTTTCGATCTCTTTAAATTGAGTTGAGTTCATTTGATCCAAGAACTCCATCAGTTCTTTCTTCGTAACATCACCTGCTGTCCACACTTCATCATCAGTATAAATCTTGTCAATACAAGATGCAATTAAATCAAATGATTGATCCATCGTATTGCCACTCAAATCAAAATTGTTTTTGATGAACTGATCGAGTGATGGATACTTCATCTCCATCATGATTGATGAATCTAATTTAATCTTATTAGTGTGATCTTCGTTCTTCTGCACTTGAATCTCATCAAGAGCAATTTTTACAGGAACAGAAGTTTCTTCATCATCAGGACAGATGATATTGATTTCAATCTCTTCTCCAACTGACTTTCCACGGATGTTAAGGAAGAGATATTCAATATCAAAGGTTGGTAAGGTTTCTACCTTAATATTCTTGGTTAAAATGCAACTCTTAATGACAGTCTTGATTGCATTTGTGATTTGTTTTGTATCCTCACTTTCCATCGCAATCACAAGAAGTTTCTCTTCTCGAACTAGGAAAGGACGATATTGAATTGTTTGTCCAGATGATGGCAATTCCAACTCATACGTTGGTGTAGAGATCTTTGGTAAAGGCATGACAACCTATAAAATTCAGTATGATTATTTATTACTCGTTCAACTGAGCTAATGTAGGCCTATTTGGATCTAATTGAACTGTTCTAGGAATATCTGTTGGCCTAGAACCATATAAATTTAAGGAATTTGGATTTTGAGGAATTCCAGCAATTGAATCATTGATTGGTGCTTTTTCAGATCTTACATTATTTGCAATATATCGATCATAAGCAAATGCTACTGTAGTTTTCAGTAATGAAGAACTATCATATGAAACTGGAATAGAATTCACTGCTACGGGAAATGCATTAATAAACGCATATTCCATGGTTTTATTTTTAGACTTTTCTGTTCCAAAGTCTCTTTCAAATTTAGTAATATAAATTGCTGGTGCTTTATAATTTTTAGGGTAATTTACTTTATATGAAAGATTATTTCCTTCACCAAATGCATTTTGTTCTCCAGCAATGTACCTTACCCACATTTCAAAAATTCTAATTTGACTATAATCTTGATCCACATAAAAAGTAAAGTCTGCACGATCATCATACAATCTACGATATGCATGTTTTTGTGTTATTCCAGTAAAATCATTATTAAGTTCATGAGTCGCTAATGAAGATCCTGGAAGACTTGCTTCGGTGCAAGAAATGGACAACAAATCTCTTATTCCACCTCTAGAGAATCCATTATCAGATAAAATCGTATCAAAATTTCCTTCAACAGGAAATTCAATCGAACAAATATAATGAGAAGTTAATGCTGGTTGCAGTAACTGATGTTTTATATCATCTATCTTTTTAATTGATGGTTTGATTCCTGCCATCTAAATACTTTTACGGTATATATTATGTATGTAAGATAATGGGCGAAAGCATCAAAAGTCGTTATATTCCATCGTATCCAAAAAAATATCAAGGCGATCCAAATAATATTATCTGCAGAAGTAGTTGGGAACGCAAGTTTTGTCATTGGTGCGATTTGAACGAAAGTATCATCGCTTGGGGATCTGAAGAAATTCGCATCAAATACTATGATCCTGTTAAGCAAAGAGTGAGGACATATTTTCCAGATTTTATTATTAAAGTTCGTGAGCAGAATGGAGAAATCAAAAAATATGTGATTGAGATTAAACCTAAAAAACAAACTCAACCACCTAAACCAAGATCAAGAACGACTAAATCATATCTAACTGAAGTTTATACTTATGCAACTAACCAAGCTAAATGGAAAGCAGCAGTTGAATTCTGTAAAGATCACATGATCGAGTTTAAAATTATTACAGAGGAAGAACTCGGTATCAAGTAATGGCAGAAGGTTTCGGACAAAGTGCATCAACTAGAGTTGCGAAACTCAAGAAAAAAATTAAAGGATTGAATAATCCAGAACTCATTATGATGAACATTCTGGAGGTTTTTACTGAAAGTGAATATATTCCTGATATTGGTGGATATTATACGTTCATATATCTTCCCAAAACACCAGATATTACTTATGATGAACATCCATTAGTTCAAGTTACCGCAATTGAGCGATGGGGATTCAAGGCTTTTAATTATCACTGGTTAGCAATGCGAAATTATACTTGGATTGAAGTTGTTGGTAAAATGCATACGATTAGAGCAAATGAACTTGAGTATTTGAGATCATTGAGGTTTGAAAAGTTCGTCACTAAATAGATAAAAAAGTTCTATCTAATGGCAATACAGTATACACCATATCCAATCAAAACTGCCACTGGAACAGCAACGGTAAAGACTGCTATCGATCCAAGTAATCCAACAACACCTCCAAGAATTGTAGATAAAAATAATAATACCTTATATGAATGGAATATAACAAATAAAAAATTTGAACCACTTGGATCTAATGACGATGTTCTACCCTCTGGAGTAGGGTTTAGTAGTACAGAAACGTTTGGTGCTTTACTAAATCAAAATCAAGAAACTTTTACTAAAAATACAACTACAATAATTAATAAACTTCCAGATAATCAAAAACAAGGATTTAAGGATGCTAACTCATATCAACCATATAATTCATTAGTTGAAAAGCAACAAGCTGCAGCTGTGGAATCGGGATCATTATTTACTCTAGAAGACGCAACAACTGGAATCAGAGATCTATCAACGCTAAATCAAAGCATCTCATCTGCAGAAATACGCACCGATTATTATAACGCAGGACAACCACTTAAATATCCAATTGATTTTCCAGAAAATCAAGACAGAATTAAATTTACAATGTATAGGTATGCTCCCAAAAAAATTGGAATTGGGCAAAATTTCGGAACTTTTTCTGGTTCTAATATCTCAACAAAAGATAATCAAAAAGAAATATTCGGATCTGTATTTTTACCAATTTCTCCAACAATTAGTGATCAAAATACTGTAAATTGGGGTGGTGATGAAATGACTGCTCTTCAAGCCCTCGCGGCTGCAGCTTCATATGGTGCGATAAAAAATGGAGTTATGGGTGCAGAACAATCTTTAAGAGATGTTGCAAAAGGATTACAAAACGCATCACCAGAATTAAAAGCAGCAGCTGCTGCATTTTTTGCAGGAGAAGCAGCAGGTGGAAACAAAACCTTTTTCTCAAGGGTTACTGGAGCAGTTCTAAACCCCAACCTTGAACTTCTTTTTAATGGCCCACAATTGAGAACATTTTCATTTAGTTTTACATTATCTGCTCGTGAGGAAAAAGAATCAAAAGAAATTAGAAAAATCATTCGATTCTTTAAGCAAGGAATGGCAGTTCAGAGAGCAAAAACAAATCTCTTTTTAAAAGCACCAAATATTTTTGATATTTCTTATCAATTACGCGAAACAAATGAAGATCATCCATGGATGAATAAAATTAAAACTTGTGCTCTTACAAATTGCAATGTAAATTATACTCCTGCAGGAAATTATGCAACATTTTATGATGGTGCCATGACAGCATACGAACTTACATTATCTTTTAGTGAAATCGATCCAATCTTTGAGGATGATTATACAAAACTTGATGAGAACAAAGATACAATGATAGGTTACTAAAATGTCAGCATACTTCCGCAACGTTCCTAATTTTGATTACGTCAGTCGCAATGCTGACGAGAAAAACATTTCAGATTATGCTGCTGTTAAGAATCTCTTTAAAAGAGCAAAGTTTAGAGAAGATATCTTTCAAAACTTAGCATTCTTTACAAAGTATTCAATCATTGGCGACGAACGTCCAGATCAAGTTGCTTTCAAGATTTATGGAGAAGATACTCTTGATTGGGTAGTTCTGCTTGCAAATAACATCTTGAACATTCAAACTGAATGGCCAATGACTCAAGAAGTTTTTGATAAGTATTTAATTGAAAAGTATGGTTCATATGCAAATTTAAATGCGGTTCATCACTATGAAACCATCGAAGTTAAAAATAGTGCAGGAATTGTTATTCTTCCAAAAGGACTCCAGGTTGAACAAAACTATTCAGTAACATATTATGATGATATCATAGGACAAGAAGTTACTCGAACTAATATTACAACCGAAGTCACAAACTATCAGTACGAAGATTTAATTCAAGATGAGAAAAGAAATATCTTTTTACTGAAACCAGATTATTTGAATGTTATCTTCAATGATCTTCAAGATACAATGATATACAAAGAAGGTGCGACTCAATATGTGAGCCGCACCCTGAAGAAAGGAGATAATATCAGACTCTACGAGTGATCAATCATCCACGAGTTTCTGGAAGTAACGCATTGCATCATCTTCGTCTTCATCTTTCTCAGATGACAGTTTAGGAAGCGAAGGAGTAGACTTGCTCTTGCGATAAGACTCTTCCAGTTCTTCCATCACACTCTCTTCCTTGGAGGGAGTTGAGTTATAGGACTCATACTCTTCCTCTTCTTCCATCACCTTTGCTTTTGCAGCAGCACCTTTCTGTCCGAGAACATATCCCAGACGCTTCTCAAGATCTTCATAAGACTTGAATTGATCTGGTGCAACAAGTGCAGACAGAGAATACTCTTTCTTCCAGAGTGCTTCCAGTGCATCATCATCTTCCAAAAGAGGAGAAGAAGAATCAAACTCCGACTTATCGTAGTTCCAGTAACCTTCAACCTTACGGATTTTCAGGCGGAAGTTAGCACCAGTCCAGAAATCAAAGGGATTGATTGGTTCTTCATCTTCAAACTCTGGCTGCATTGCATTCAGAATCTTGTCAAAGATCTTCTTGCCGAACTTGAACAGGAAAACTTTACCTTCGTTCTGAGGATTTGCAGGATCCTTCACAACGTAAATGTTGGAATAGTAGGACAGTTTACGCTTCTGCTTACGAACAGTCTCTTTATCCTTTTCGCTGCCACTGTTCCACAGTTCACGATTGTGCTCAGAAACAGGATCTTTCTGTCCCAGAGTTGTCAGACTGTTTTCAATATACCAGCCTCCATTTCCTTGGAATGCATGAGAATATATCTTCACCCAGGGCATTTCTTCGCCATCAGGAGCGGGAAGAAAACGGATAACTGCTGAACCAACACCAGTTTTATCCATTTCTGGTTTCCAGAAGCGTTCATCTGCTCCACCACCAGAAGTGCTCATTTTTTCAACTTCTTTGACAAGTTTATCGGTGAGCGAACCGAGTTTAGATTGCTTTTTCAGATTAGCAAACGACATTTGTGTACCTCGTATTTGTTGGATTTGGCCTTTGTGTACTCCATCATTCTAGACGGAAGTTTCGTCTTTGTCAATCTTTTCCTTCATGGATTCAATCAACTGAGACATGTTGTTGAAGATGACATTCATATCAACATTGGGAGGAAGTCCCATCATTGTAGCAGACTCGGAGATTCTTTCCTTCATTTGCTGAGCTTCAGGATCATCTGATAAACTCAAACGAGTGTAAAGAATCTGTTGTTTTTCCAACAGTCTTTGCATTAATTCAACATGATTTTTCTTTGCTTCTTTGGACATTCTAAAGAAACTAAACACATTTTTATAAATTTCCTCTTGTAATTCGGAAATTTCAGTCATCTCAGCGCGGACAACTTCGGAATCAAAAAAGCTCATGCGTCTCCTACAATAATTTCCTTCAAGATTTTACGATAACGGAATACATCAATATTTAGAAATGGGTTGTATTTTTTAATTTTTAGACTGACGGTTTCCCACACGGGATCCATCAATTTCTTGTCAAATTTGTTCCTGAACATGAATATTCTATCATAGATCACCAGGGTTTCCAGGCTAATCTTCCCGCTCAGGAACATCTTTAGAACAGGAGGATGTCCTTTCGTGCAATTGAAAACATCCTCAAATTTATGTGTCTTGAACAATTCTTCTGATTGTTCTTTAAATTGATAGGATAGACTTTGTTGGCGTTTTTGCCATTCTTTGTGAGTTTTATCTCCTTCTCTTATAATACTACCAATCCACAAATTGGCAGGATCTGAGGCAGATACGAAATTTGAGACAAAAAACTCAATAATCTCATGATCGTCTTTATTTCTCGAAATCTTCTCATAAAAGAATCTATCTCGCCTTTTATAAAATGACTGAAGATTGGCTTTTACCTTACCACAATATTTTTGATAGTCGTATTCTGGTTTGGTAAAGTGGTTTTTAAGAGCAAGATATGTTTTATAAACTTCAAAGGGATTCATTCAAAAAAGTAATATAAGGATTTTTTGCCGGAGAATTTTTCCCCCCCAAAATGGAATTAAAAGACTAATTTTGCACGGGAAGTCTTTTTGAGAAAGTTAAGTTCCATTGCCTCGTACTTAAGTTTCTCTTTCAGGGGTTTTGAAATCAGTTTAGGCACGGATTCCAAATCAATATTATTCGTCTCACAGAAGTGAACGATAGCATCAATGTAATTCATATCCAAATTCGTTTGCACGAGTGTTTCAATCTCTTGTGCAAAACGAGAAGAACAGAAAAACTTACTCTCTAATACCTTTTCTAATTCATTCTCCATCGGGCCCAAAACTGTAATACGCAATAGACTATCCTATTAACTCTACTAATATTATAACATGCCTGTCAAGACATCTGCATTAGTTTGTCGTCTACAAACTTTTTAATATATTGTGTAAGAAGACGTATGTATTTTGCTTTATCTCTTTCTTCATAAACTTCAACATCTCCATTTTCACAAGTCATAATAATTACGAACTTTTTAACTGAGATTCCAGTGAGTTCATGTAACATGCAAGCATAAGCACAACATTGCACGAAGTAGTGATCAATCCACTCTCGTTTTTTTGGTTTCTCTGACGTTTTGAAATCAATAATTGCAAGTTCTCCATCAAATTCTGCAATGCAGTCAACCGTACCTGCAATTCCCAGGTACAAACTATATAGAGAACCTTCCAAAGCGTATATATTATTTATACGCTTCAGAGTCGAAATCGCATTCTGAAACAACATTTCAGAAAGTGGAAGAACATCGGAGTTGCAATCCATGTTCTTCAGATACTGCTCAATCAAGGTATGAGTATCTGTCCCACGACTCGTTGATCTTCGTGTAATACGATCTGCTTCAGCATCACCAACTCTGGCTCGCCACTTTGCAAAGATTTCTTTGTTAAAATGACTTGTTACAGAAGTAATCGATACTAACTTACGAAGTTCCTCTTCATCAGAAACTTTATAATATCGCACACCATCAATAGTCTCTCGCTCAAGTTGAGGAAGATCAAGTTCTACATGATTAAACATCACTTTTATGTAAAAATTTAAATGGACATGTTTGAATTTTAGTTTTAGAAAATAATTTTGATTTCCAGTTTGATTTTTTATTGTCTCTGGAATTATATTTTTCTAAAATTTCACTTACTTTATTTTTATCATCAATTTTTTTTAAAATAATTCCATCGTCAAAATTTGGGGGTATAAAAGATACTCTGAACATTGGATCACCTTTTTTTATTACCACGGGTTTTTTTTCATCAACAATAGTAAAAGCATTACTAGAATTTCTATACCAATTAGACAGATTAAACCATCCTTCAACACCAATAAAATTATTATTTAAAGATGTCATTGGATGAGTTTTATATTCAAACCAAATATTTGATTCTTTAGTCCAGAATAAAAATCTAGGAAAATTTAATTGAATTACTGGAAGTGGAGACATTAAATGCTCTTGATCACAAATAATATAATTGTTGTTATCCGATAAAATTAATTGATTTTTTTTATCTACTTTAATTGTAAAATCTATTGGAGAGAATGCTACAAAAGTTCTATTTGCCTTGTGGTTAAACACAGGACATTTAGAATAGACAAAAGATTTATGATAAAGATCTCCCTCTCTATATAAAAGTTGATCTCCAAAATGTCCATCATTATAATCTAAATAATATATCTTTTTATTTGCCATCAAAGTCCAAGTTCCATTTTTGCAATAATGTACTCTTTACACAATCCAGAGCGAACAATATCTTTAACGTCAAACTCAATGATATCAAAGGATGGCATTGCACGAAGAATTCTCATAAAATCAATGATACCATTCTTCTCGTTGGTACGCACAAGATCTGATTGAGTTGCATCACCACAGAACATAATTCTTGTGTTCTCACCGACACGAGTAATAATAGAATCTAATTCATGGAAATTTAAATTTTGAAATTCATCTACAATAATGATCGCATTATCAAGGGTTGTTCCCCGAATAAATGACGTACTCCAGAAACTAATCGTTCCTTGACTCTTGAGATTGCCATAAAGCATTTCAAAAGAATTATCATCTGGCATCTCAAACATATACTTCACCATATTCTTATAAGGAATCTGGTAGAGTGATGATTTGTCTTCATGATCTCCAGGAAGAAATCCAATCTCACGGGTGGCCACAAGCGATCTCACAATGTAGATCTTGTCATATGGACTCTTCTCATCAAGAACGTCCTGAAGGGCATTGTAGAGCGCGATAAAGGTTTTACCTGTACCAGCACAACCATATCCGACGATGTTTTGTCCGATTTGATATGATCTAAAAAACTCTTCTTGATTATCTGTAAGAGGATCAATTGTCTTCATGAAATCCAAATTGATTGGTTTCTTACGTTTCATTTGCTTGTTGCTCATTCCAAATGGAACTGGAGTTGCAGGTTGATTTCTTTTTCTTGGCATTATTCTAAAAGGGTTTTACTTTTGCTCCTGGCATTTTTGAAGCTTTACGGAGAACTTCGTTCCAACCTGGATTTTTATTCACAAGTCTTTGTTGCCACTCTCCAACTTCTCCAACTCCAGCACATCCTTGGCTCCAATCTTTATCCCAACCAGGGTTATCTTTTCTCCATTGTTCATACTCTACCATCGACATGTAGAGTTCTTTTGTTTCACCCGTTTCTAAATTTTTAACTGGATACGTTGGCAATTTCCACCTCCATTGTATGTAAGGATATTTATTCTATGATAATAGAAGGAGCATCGACACATTCGGAACACCCTTCACGTTCCCATCCAAGAGCAGATGAAATTGTTGGAAAGTGACAAGTGAAGATGCAACGAATTGCCTCTGCAACTTCCATGTGCTCTTTCTGAGTACCATGTGCGCTGCGAAGATCAATATAATGAATCCATGATCTCACACTACCTGACATGTAAAGACGTGTCATAGTTGCTTGAGGAAGTACAAACCTTGCACATTCTTTAGCCACGCCATATCCTAAAAGATCATTATAAAGTGACAGTGAAGATTTGAAATGATTATTGATTTGTTCTTGTAAAGACATCTTCAGATAATCTCCAAGATCATCTGTGCTATTTTGTCTATTTTTTGCATCTTGTCTCCTAAGATCAGGTACAGGAAGTTCAACTTGAAGTTCTGTACTGTCTGCATATCTTTGACTGAACTGCTGAAACGTGAAACTTCTGTGACGCAAGATCTGCGTAGCAATCGCCAACGAGGTATTAATTTCAACTGTAAGAAAAGCATGTTCAAAGATGCTCCAGTGTTGATTCTTAATACAATATTTAAGCAATCCTTCAAAATTAGAGTTCTCTTGATTCTTTGGATTACTTACGCGAGCGCAATATGCAATGTGCTGTTCAGCATTTGGTGTAACTGAAATAAGTTTTACTTCTGGTTTCATATTAGTCTGGGTATCCGTCATCGTCTTCAAAAATTTCGTCGTAGTCATTAATATGAGGTGCGACTTCCTCATACTTATAATTCTCTCTATTTGAATAGATTTCAGATTCCAAACAATCTACCAGAGACTTTAAGTTTCGAACAATAAGTTTTAAGTTCTGAATATCCATAAGTTATGGTTGTACTAACTCATTTTACATAAAAAAAGGAGGGTTGTCAACCCTCCTTAGATCTATTATGTTTTTTCCCCTTTCTTCTTTCAACCTTTCGAATTTCGGGAGGTTGTTTTTTGGCGGGGAATTTTCTTTGCTCAGAGAATACACCATCGTTTGTAATGATACGAAATAGCACTAGAAGTGGTATCAGGTACTTCATCCCAAAGTGGCAATATAATACTGTGCGGCTTGAAGTTTCTTTTGCTTTTGAATCTGTGTGCGGATCACATTCAACCAATTCATTTTGTTACCTCCGAGTTGTGGCAAGGACGGTAAGCAACACCGCGATAGGTGTTTGCTGGATGTGCTGGTGCATGTGTTTCTGAATACCAGTGTTGATATTCTTGCTTAGGTGTTTCAGTGTCATATGCAACACCGCGATATACTACTTGTGACATTAGGGTTTCTCCTTAGTTTTTGAGGTTAAAGAGCGTTCCTTCAGTCGGCTTTTGCGTCTACTTTGCACGTTTTTGGAGAGATCTGTTTGATCTCCCAGATTAAATCATTCTTTACTTGAATGGGAATGTCCTGTTTGTGAATTCTCCCAGCAATTAATTGTGCTTGTAAGCAAGTTAGAATGAGTGCTTCCATAGATGAACGATCCGTTCCGAGTCGGCTTACTTCCGTCTGGATATTCCAGATGAACGATATAGGTATTATAGAACCTACATAAATTTATGCAAGTTATTTTGTAACTTTTGTTACCGTTCAATGTAACTTAATGTATGATTCGTTGCATATAATTGCTCAATAATTATATCACATCCTATCTTAGGATTGCAATCACCGCAAGTATAAACATCTACCGCTGCTTTTCCTTCCTCTGGCCATGTATGAATACTGATATGACTTTCTGAAAGTAAACACAATACTGTAACTCCCTGTGGATAAAACTTCTTATGAATTGTTTGACATACTGTTGCACCGCTTGCAATCGCGGCATTTACTAACAAGTCTGTAAGATGATCTTCATCATTCAGAAGAACAAATGAACATCCATAGAGGTTCAGTAAATAATGTTTACCCATCAGTGTCGCTTAATAAATCAGATACAATCTTTTCAGTTCCATCCATAACCATCACTTGATAAAGTGGTGACTTCATATATTTTTTAATCTTCTTATACTTTTTCAGAAGTTTATTTACTTCGTCTTTGTTAATAGCAACTTCAATTTTTTCTTCACTAAATCCTTCACTCATTTCCTTTTCTTTTTATCAGGTGTTTTATTATCCCAAAGTCTAGGATTGACTCGTCCATTAGTGTATTCAATCTTTTTCAAATCTTCTCGATATTTATCCCAATACATATCAAAGATGTCTGCCATCTTATGACACATTACAATATCATAAGTGACGATACCATCTAAAAGATATGTAACCAAATGAGAATTGATGGGCAGCGATCTATCCTTCGCTACCCCCTTTTCACATTTTTCGTGTAGCACTGTACACATTAAGAACGTCCTCCCCATTGAATGTCGGGGTAAGCTTCTTTTACAACATCAAAAGAAATTTTGTATTTGGATTGCAGATTCTTATCTTTAACCAAACAAAGAACTTCTGACTCTAGTGGATGAAGTCCTTCAAGAATCTGAATGAAGATTGTTTCTCTACGAATCTTTGAAAGAGTATTATTGCCACCCTTTACAAAGTTATAGAAGTGCTTCCACTCTCTACGAAGAGATGAGTGATCAGTTCCAAGAGGATTCTCATTGGGACGGAATGGAACTTCACCTTCAGGCAATTCTGAGATTACTGATTCATCAAAGTTCCAAATCAGCAGAGACTTAAGAGCATCATTCTCATGCTCTCTTAAGAGTTCTACTTTTTTAGCATTAGTCTTTTGCGATGAAACGAGATCAAGAATCTCGTTCATGAATGGATTGGGAGGAAGTTTAACTGGTTCTGCTGTTGCAGTTGCTTTAGTCGTCCTCTTCGGTTTCGTCGTAGTCATAGTCATTTTCAAATCGTACAGATACTATTTCGTCAGGAATTACCTGGCCATTTTCATCAAAAAATTCTGGATGTAAGTATGGAGGCCTTGTTTCTAATAGATGTCTATAAGTCAACCAACCAATTATACCTCCTGTCATAAAAAAGAGCAACGTGAACATTACTGCGAATGTTATTACATATGCTGTTTCCATTTATTTTCTCCAGAGAGTTACTTTTTTCTCACGTCCAAATGAAATTCAAATCCAAAATGAAACTCCCTGCGAAAGAGGGAAATCATTTTGCCAAATCTCACTTGGAAAGTTTTTGGCTTTGGTGATTTCCTCCTCCTATTTCTAAGTAATAACTCAAAACCCCGATTGATCTCGGGTTCGGAATTATTTAGTTTGCTTTTTTCTTCGTCCCCTCCTCTTGTCATGATTATATCTCCAAGCATCCTCAAGGATGTTATACAAGTAATTTCTGATTTTTTTAGCTTGTGGTTTTGGAATATGTCCGTATGCTTCTCTAAGTTGTTTATGAAGGTTATCTGGGCCTCCCTCAAGATACTCATCCAATTCCATTACCATTTCACTAATATTTGCTGCAGTAGAACTTTCAATGAACTGTTCTACATCAACTTTCTTCGCTCCTATGACTTGTAGATAGTCATAGAATTTTAACACAAATTGTCCATTAAATGCAAGATCAACTGCTTTCTCTACATCAAAATACATTTCATTAAAGTGTTGTTCCATTAAATAATTTTGTTTTCTTGAAGGTACTTGACTGTATCAGTACAACCACCGAGGTGTTTGTCATCCATAATGACTTGAGGAAATGTAGATCCTTTACCAAACTCAGCATAAAACTGTTCTTTGGTGAAGTCCTCATTTAATTTATACACCTTATGTTCAAGTTTCGATAATTCTAACACCTGTTGTATCTTTGTGCAATATGGACAACCGTCTTTCGAATAAACTGTGAACTTCATATTTCTTAATAGTTTTTGGGAATTATTTATACCATTATAGGGTGACTTGGATGAATTGTAAAGTTGAGGCCAAGTTGCTCTAATTATTTCTGCGAGCTTGTATGAAGTTTCTGAAGTTATCATATTGACTAAAAAAGGGGTGTTTCCACCCCCATCTTGAGTAGTTTACAGAGCATTACCTCTTGGCAATACTTCCTCTGGGAACACAAAGTTCTCGTGAGGTTGATCCACAGGAGCCATCCAAGCACGAAGTCCTTCATTGAGAAGAATGTTCTTCGTGTAGAATGTTTCAAACTCAGGATCTTCTGCTGCACGGATTTCTTGTGATACAAAATCGTATGCTCTCAAGTTAAGAGCAAGCCCAATAATACCAATAGAAGAAGTCCAAAGCCCCATAACGGGAACAAATAACATAAAGAAATGAAGCCAACGCTTATTACTAAACGCAATACCAAAGATCTGACTCCAGTACCTGTTAGCAGTAACCATTGAGTACGTCTCTTCTTCCTGAGTCGGTTCAAAGGCTTTGAAAGTGTTTGACTTTTCTCCATCTTCATAAAGTGTATTTTCAACTGTTGCTCCGTGAATTGCACAGAGTAATGCTCCACCCAGTATACCAGCAACTCCCATCATATGGAAGGGATTGAGCGTCCAATTGTGGAATCCCTGGAGGAATAGAAGGAAGCGGAAGATCGCTGCAACACCAAATGACGGCGCAAAGAACCAACTGGATTGTCCCAGAGGATACATGAGGAATACGCTAACGAATACGGCAATTGGGCCAGAAAACGCAATTGCATTATAAGGACGGATGCCAACCAGTCGAGCAATCTCGAACTGGCGAAGCATGAATCCTATAAGAGCGAAGGCTCCGTGGAGCGCCACAAAAGGCCAGAGTCCCCCAAGTTGGACCCAGCGGACGAAATCTCCCTGAGCCT
>Ga0194128_10001937_pt1 | contig 34795 bp, 11 predicted proteins | sample TA2KigCa65mmetaG_FD_148650 | JGI IMG/M metagenome (GOLD analysis project Ga0194128, IMG submission 148650) | Freshwater microbial communities from Lake Tanganyika, Tanzania - TA2015037 Kigoma Deep Cast 65m | ecosystem: Environmental > Aquatic > Freshwater > Lake | place: Tanzania: Lake...
CTCCAGCCCCGCGAGCGGCATCAGTTACTAGCCGGATACAACGGCGAGCAACACAGCTATAGCGAATCAACGCTGGTAGCGCTGTTTGAGGAGCAAGCAGCACGGACACCCGATCGAATCGCCCTGACCTGCGGCGGACAGCACCGCAGCTACCGGGAACTGAATGACCGGGCGAACCAACTGGCGAACCACCTGATCGCGATGGGTGCGGGGCCGGAGGTGGTCGTCGGGATCTGCCTGGAACGATCACTCGAAATGATCGTGGCGCTATTGGGCGTACTGAAGGCCGGAGCAGCCTATCTGCCGATCGATCCGGAATACCCCGATGCGCGCATTCAGTCGATGGTGGCAGACGCCAAGCCCCTGTGCGTCATCACTTCCCAATGGCTCGCCGCTGCGAGTGAAGCCATAACCAGCAACAACAGTGATAATCCGGCGTCTCGCTTACTCCCGGACAGTGCGGCTTACGTCATCTACACGTCCGGATCCACAGGAAAACCCAAAGGCGTAGTCGTCACTCACCAGAACGCGGTGCGCCTGTTCGCGGCGACAAGAGACTGGTTTTCGTTCGATGAAACCGACGTCTGGACACTGTTCCACTCCTTCGCCTTCGACTTCTCCGTCTGGGAGATCTGGGGACCGCTCCTCCATGGTGGCCGCCTGGTCATCGTTCCCAAGTTAGTGTCCCGATCTCCGAAAGAGTTCCTGGAATTACTGGCAGCTGAACAAGTCACGGTACTAAACCAAACTCCATCGGCGTTCTATCAACTCGTGCAGAGTTATGCCCAAAACACGGTGAACCTCGCATTGCGTTACATCGTATTCGGCGGAGAAGCTCTCGAGTTCAGTCGTCTCGAGGATTGGTACCGTCTGCAGACCGGGCCGGGCCCCCAGCTGATCAACATGTACGGCATCACCGAGACAACGGTGCACGTGACTTATCAGCCGCTCGACACCGACTGGGCTCGCAGCGGCGCCGGAAGCCAGATCGGGTGCAACATACCGGACCTGCGCATCTACGTATTGGACGAGAATTTGGAGCCCGCGCCAACTGGTGTCATCGGAGAAATGTACGTCGCCGGCGCAGGCCTGGCGCGCGGCTATCTACATGCACCCGCGCTGACGGCCGAGCGATTCGTTGCCGATCCACATGGCCCGGCCGGTACCCGCATGTACCGCACGGGCGACCTCGCGCGCCGCCAACGCGATGGCAATCTGGAGTACCTGGGGCGGATCGACCAGCAGGTCAAGATTCGCGGTTTCCGTATTGAACTCGGCGAAATCGAAGCGGCACTGCTCGCACAACCGGAAGTGGCACAGGCAGCCGTGATTGCCAAAGACTCAAGCCATGGCGGGAAGCGCCTGATCGCCTATGTTGTGCCCACCGTGGCCGCGTGGATCGACGACGGAAGTCTGCGACACGCGATCTCCGGGCGCTTGCCGGACTACATGATCCCGTCAGCCATCGTCGTGATACCCGATCTTCCCTTGACCGTCCACGGCAAACTGGATCGCCGCGCATTGCCGGAGCCGCAGGCAAAAGCGCACACAGCCCGCGTGGCACCGCGCGATTCCGACGAGGAGATCATCGTACGCATTTGGAGTGAGGTTCTGGAGATCCCCGAAGTCGGCATCACCGAAAACTTCTTCGAACTGGGCGGGCAGTCCTTGTTCGCGACCCAGGTCATCTCACGCATCAACGACAGGTGCGGCGTTTCATTCGATCTCCGCGTTCTGTTCGAGCAACCCACCGTCCAGGGGTTATCCACTGCGGTGAAGACACAGCGGAGTGCGCCCGCGGCAGCGATTCCGTCGCCGCGGATTCGGCGTGCCAGGCGAACAAGCGGACAGATTTCGCTCCAGGCTGATGGCGAAATCGCCGGGGAGGTGCCGATTGGCGTCGGAAACTGAGATCGTCCCCACTGTCTTCACCGGCTACTCCGCGCCTGCATCTCAGGCGCAGCGGCGACTCTGGTTTCTGGATCGATGGAATCCAGGCTCGCCGCTGTACAACATGCCCATCGCGGTCCGACTCCAGGGCGCGCTCCGCTTATCCGCTTTGGAATACGCCCTGCGGAACATCATCGCTCGGCACGATTCTCTGCGGACCATCTTCGGCATGCAGGACTCGATGCCGGTTCAGATCATCCGGCAGTCGTCACCGGTCGAGATTCCGCTGCGCCGGGTGAGCACGGGAAGCGAACTCAGGTCGTGTCTACGGGAAGAAGCCGCGACACCGTTTTCGCTCGCGAACGGCCCACTCTATCGCGCCGCACTCTTCCGTCTGTCGGATACGGAACACGTCTTTGCGCTGACTCTGCATCACATCATCGCGGATGGCTGGTCGATGGACATCCTGGTGCGCGAGTTCAACCTTTTCTATCGCGCCAGCATAGAGGGAAAACCCGCTGAGCTGGAAGAGCTTCCCATCCAGTTTTCCGATTTCGTTGACTGGCAGGAAGAACGCAATGCCAGCACGCAGACGGCAAAAGGGTTTACCGATTGGTGTGAGCATCTCCGCGATACTCCACAGATCCTGAACCTGCCAGCCGACTTACCCAGGCCGCTGCAGCAGAGCCATCGCGGCGCGTCGATCTTCCGCCACATACCACCAGACACCAGCAAGGCGCTGTACGCTCTAGCCTTGCGCGAACAGGCGACTTCGTCCATGTTGTTGCTGGCGCTTTTCCAGGTGTTGCTGTCCCGGTACTCGGGGCAGTCAGAATTCCTGATCGGCTATCCAGCGGCCGGAAGATCCGAACAGGACACCCAGAACCTGATCGGCTTCTTCGCCAACACGCTGGTACTCCGAGCAGACCTGACCGGAGCGCCAACGTTTCGAGAGCTACTCGGACGCGTCCGGGAAGAGTGTCTGGCGGCATTCGCGTGCGATTCTGTGCCGTTTGACCAGTTGGTGGATGCTCTGCAACCCGAGCGAGACACCAGTCGCACGCCCCTGTTTCAGGTCTACTTTACATACCAGTCGACACGTTCCCTAGCACTGGCGCTTCCGGGGCTTACGGCCACGCTCCTCGACCCCGGACTCCACACGGCGAAGGCAGATCTGACACTGGCGGTCGAAGAGGCCGCCCTAGGAACACAACTGCGCTGGGAGTACTGCACGGACGTCTTTTCTGAGGCAACCGTCAATGGCTTCGCCAACACCTTCGAGACGCTGTGCAGCGCACTCAGTAACGGCGAGAACTGGAGCCACTCCGTCGCCGCTTTGCCCTTGCTCACACCCGCAGAACGCGCTGCCATGGTGCGCCTGAGCAATCCTCGCAAGGACTTCCATGAAGACGCCGGCACCGTGAACGACTGGTTCCAGCGCACCGTCGTCACCCATCCGACGCGCATCGCCATCACCGACGGTGCTAGGACGATGACGTACGCAGAACTGGACCGCAAAGCCACGGACGTGGCTCACGGTCTCACTCGAATCGGCGTTCGTCCGGAGACCCGAGTCGGCATCTGCCTGCCCCGGTCAGAAGACCTGATGGTCGCGATCCTCGGAGTTCTGAAAGCGGGTGGGGCCTATGTACCGATTGACCCATCGTATCCGGAAGCCCGCATCGCTTATATCCTCGAAGACAGCGGCGTCACCGCGGTGATTGCGACTCATGGATTCAAGACCCCAGCCAATATCGCAGTCCTGAATCTCGCCGAACTGGGGACGCCATGCCCGCAGGCCGAGGCCGGCAGTCCGTTACCGCAACCGGTGGCCGACAACGCCGCCTACGTCATCTACACGTCCGGATCCACGGGGCAGCCCAAGGGATGCGTCGTCACACATCGCAACATCACGCGCCTGATGCTGGGAACGGAAGCGTGGTTCTCCTTCGGACCAAGCGATGTCTGGACGCTATTTCACTCCTTTGCCTTCGATTTTTCGGTCTGGGAAATCTGGGGCGCGCTGCTCTACGGCGGCCGACTCGTCATTATCCCCTTCGAGGTAAGCCGCTCCCCTGAGAACTTCCACTATGTACTGCAGTCGGAAGCCGTCACGGTCCTAAATCAGACGCCTTCCGCATTTCGCCAGTTGATGGCCGTAGACCTGGCCGCCAACCGGCGATTGCCCCTGCGTTACGTCATTTTCGGCGGGGAGGCATTGGAACTCGCGACGCTCGAGCCCTGGATCCAGCGCCGCGGTGACGAACAGCCACAACTCGTGAACATGTATGGAATCACCGAGACCACGGTTCATGTCACCTATCGAAGAATCCGACAATCGGATTTAAGCAGCGGAAGTCTCGTGGGGGAGGCAATACCGGACCTCGCGCTTCACGTCGTCGACGAACGGCTGGAGCCAGTTCCCTACGGTGTTCCGGGCGAGATCGTCGTCGGAGGCTCCGGTTTGGCGCGCTGCTATTTGGGCCGCCCAGGTCTGACGGCGCTCCGCTTCGTTGCCAATCCATTCGGTCCGGGGCGTCTGTACAGAAGCGGCGATCTGGCACGGCGTCTGCGCGATGGCGGACTGGAATATCTCGGCCGCCTCGATGAGCAGGTGAAGATTCGGGGCTTCCGCATTGAACTGGGTGAGATCGAGCGTGTATTGCTTCGTGCGCCCGGCATACGGGAGGCAGTTGTTCTAGCGAAACCCGACCCGGGCGGCGGTAAACGTCTTGTCGCTTACCTCACGACAGAATCGTCCGATGCCTTGCAGTCCACCATCGAACCTCGGGAATTCTGCAAGCGTTGGCTACCCGATTATATGGTCCCGGCGGCCTTCGTAGTCCTGCCGAGACTGCCGCTCACGAACAACGGGAAGATCGACAAACGCAGGTTGCCCGACGCACCCAATGCTCAAGAACCGGCTGCCGGCTTCCAACCGCCGCAGAGTCCAGCCGAGATCGCCTTGGCGGAGATCTGGGCGAAGGTTCTCGGCGTTCCTCAAGTCGGAATTGCAGACAACTTCTTCGCTCTCGGCGGCGACTCCATCCTCACCATTCAAGTGGTGACACTGGCGCGGAAAGCCGGCCTGCAGATCAGCCCCAAGGACATCTTCGATCGCCAGACGCTGGGCGAATTAGCGGCGTGGGCCGAGCAATCGCGTGCAGAGATGGCACCGATCCCAGTTCCCCATGTAGCGTCCGATCATGCAGCGGCGCGGCTCGCACTGTCCCAAGCTCAAGTCGATGTGGAAGATCTGTACAAGGCCACTTCCATGCAGGTGGGCATGATCTTTCAGTCGCTCCTGGAACCAGAGCGCAACGTCTACTTCGAGCAAGTGACAGGAGAACTGGAAGGCCCGCTGGTGCCGGAAGCGCTCCGCGCCGCTTGGCAAGGCTTGATGGACCGGCATACGACTCTCCGCACCAGTTTTCTATGGCAGAACGGGGACGAACCGCTACAGGTCGTCCACCGCCATGTCGACGTGGTCTGGGAGGAGCAGGATTGGTCCTCCCGGCCGTCACTGGATCAAGAGCGCGCATGGACGAGCCTTTTGGCGGAAGATCGCGCACAAGGATTCGCCCTCGACAGGGCTCCTCTGTGGCGTGTCAAACTCGTCCGGACCGGCACAACGCGGTACCGATGGCTTTGGAGCCACTTCCATGGCCTATTGGATGGTTGGTGCCTGCCTCTCGTATTTGAGGATGTTCTGGCAGACTACGAGTTCCTCGCGCATGGCAAAGGCCATCGGCCTGCGACCGGGCCGCCGTATCGCCCTTACGTGGAATGGCTGGCAGCCCAGGATCGCGACGCCGCGGAACGATACTGGTGCGATGCGTTAGCCACCTGGGATTCGTCACACACGCTCACTCCCGCCGCACCGGCGACGCTCCTGCCCGATGGCGAGTGCGAATCGTCATTCGATGGGGAGGAAAGCCAGACTATCCGGGCATGGGCGAAGGCGCAGTCCTTGACGCTCAACAACATCTTCCAGGGCGCATGGGCGTTGCTGCTATCTCGCCACGGCATGGGTGCCGACGTACTGTTTGGCGTCACTGTGTCGGGGCGGCCGGCGGAACTACCAGGAGTCGAAAGCATACTCGGCCTATTCATCAACACGCTCCCTCTGCGGATCGACGTTCCTCCGCACCGGCCCGCGGGCGATTGGCTGCAGAACCTACAGCGCACACAAGCCGCCATGCGGCAGTTTGAATTCTCCGCCTTGCCCGATATACAAAGCTGGATCGACGCACCCGGCGGCCAACCTCTATTCGAGACTATTCTGGTTTTCGAGAACTACCCCGGTGACGACAAGCTCCGAACGGCCCAATCTTCCCTGCGCGTTGGCAGGATCCGGACCATTGAGCGCACCAACTATCTGCTGACCGCGGCCGTGCTGCCACACGATCAGATCACTCTCCGGCTGCACTTCGACGGCCGCCGTATTCGGGCAGAGTACGCCGCTCGTTTGCTCGAGGAATGGCAAAGGCTGGTCCTCAATCTCTGCCAGCAGCCGAAAACGCCGCTCCATGCAATCGCAAGCTTGAGCATTGCGGACCAGCAGCTTCTCCAGCAGTGGAGTCACACGCCGGCGTCGTTTGCTGACGAGCCCTGCGTGCACAAGCTGGTCTCCGCGCAGGCAGACCTGCATCCGGAAGCAGAGGCGCTGCTCGCACCAGGGCGCGTCATCAACTATCAGAAAATGATGGCCGGGGCGACGCAACTCGCCTGGCGACTGAGACATGCGGGCGTTGGTCCGGAAGCGCGTGTTGCTGTCTGTTTAGAGAAGTGTCCCGAGATGGTCATATCCTGGCTGGCCGTACTGCTCGCCGGTGCAGCGTTCGTTCCTCTGGATCCGCGATTCGCCGACTCCCGGATCACGGCCATCGTGAACGACGCACAGGCGTCCTTAGTCCTGCTGCATCAGGCAACCGCATGGGTCGAGGAGCGTCTGCAGACCCGAGTCATCCATGTTGATCAGCCCGACCCTTTACCGGCCACCGGCACGCTTCCCGACGTAGCTGCTGAAAACCTGGCTTACGTCATCCATACGTCGGGTTCCACAGGACGCCCGAAAGGAGTCATGCTGTCGCACCGCGGTCTGGCGAACCTCGTCATGGCACAAGCTGCGGCTTGCCAGTTGCAACCCGGACGGCGCGGCATTCAATTCGCCTCGGCAAGCTTCGATGCCGCCGTCTCAGAAATCTTCATGACACTCGTCGCCGGCGCCGCCATCTGGCTGGAGCCCCGCGAACACGTTCCCGACCCCACGGCGTTCGCAACACTGTTCCGCGACGCGCGCATTGACAACGCCACCTTACCCCCGGTTCTCCTACAGGCCTTAGCTCCCGGCGATTTCCCCGGCCTCCGCACACTTCTAATCGCAGGCGAGGCAGCTTCCGAAGATCTCTATCGGCGCTGGTCGGAAGGCGGGCGCGTCGTCATCAACGCATATGGCCCCACAGAAATCACCGTCTGCGCCACGATGGAGGAGGTTGCTGAGGATCTCCACCCCGTCACGCTCGGGCGTCCGCTGGCAAACCTGAGTGTCTTTGTCGTCGACTCCCAGATGGAGCTCGCGCCCCGTGGCGCCACGGGAGAAATCGTGGTCGCAGGCCCCGGTGTCGCGCGCGGCTACTTGAACCAACCTGGACTCACCGCCGAAAGCTTCGTGCCGGATGCCTTGTCCGGACAACCAGGCTCCCGCTTGTATCGCACGGGAGACCGCGGCCGCATCGCGGAGGATGGGCGTTTGGAATTCCTGGGCCGCATGGACCGCCAGGCGAAGATCCGAGGGCACCGTGTAGAACCCGGCGAAGTGGAAGCAGCGCTGCGTCGCCAGGGAGCGGTCACCGATGCCATCGCGATCGTGAAGCACGATGCGGCGAACGCTTACCTGGCAGCATTCGTCCTCACGCATGCTGCCGTAACCACGAACGAACTCCTCGAGCATCTGCGGTCCAACCTGCCTGACTATCTGATTCCGCGCTCCGTGACAATCCTGCCGTCGTGGCCGGTAACCATATCCGGCAAGGTAGATCGGAAAGCTCTGCCCGACATAGAGCTGCCGAAGCCGCTATCCGACGCGCCCGATCCAGAGGAAACGGTAAGTCCGCTGGAGCAAAGGATCGCCGCCATTTGGGCGGATGTCTTCCGTCGCTCCCGAGTCGGATTGGACGAAAACTTCTTCGCCATCGGCGGTGACTCCATTCTGTCTCTGCAGGTGATCGCGCGTGCGCACCAATCCGGCATCCGCATCACACCCAGACAGATCTTCCAGAACCCAACGGTACGACTGCTCGCCGGCGTCGCCGAAGTGATAGCAGAAGCCGCCACGGAACCAACCAAAGCATCGGGTCCCGCACCGCTGACTCCGATCCAGCACTGGTTCTTCGACCAAGATCACGCGGAGCCGCACCACTGGAATCAATCGCTCCTGCTCGAGTTGAGGGATCCGGCCATCAAGGATGTCCTGGAATCGGCGCTCGGTGCCGTCATAGAGACTCACAGCAGCTTCCGCCTGCGCTTCCAGCAGACCGCGGACGAAGGGTGGACGCAACACTACGCGCCGCAACCGGATCCCGTCGCCATTCCCGTTCATCCCGCTGCACATATGTCCGAGGTAATCGCGTCCTTGCAGGCGAGCCTCGACTTAGCCTCCGGCCCACTCTGGCGAGCTGCTCTGTTCCCGGGAACGCCCGACCTGCTCTTCCTGACTGTGCATCATCTTGTGGTTGACGGCGTGTCCTGGCGGATTCTTGCCACCGACTTAGCCACAGCTTGCCAGCAACTCCGCCAAAAACAGCCGATTGCTCTCCCGGCGCCATCCGCTCCTCTGGCACAGTGGGCCACCGCTCTGACCCGGCATGCCGATGTCTTATCCCGCACCTCCTCGGCGAGTTACTGGTTACACGCTGGCGCCGTCAGCCATTGCCTGCCCTCCGACTTCCCCTTTGGCTCAGCGAGTAACACCATCGCCCTCTTGGACGTGGTGCGAGTTAGACTCGATGCAAACACCACCTCGCAACTGCTCCGGGATGCCAATGCCGCCTACAGAACAACAACAAATGAACTCCTGCTGACGGCCTTGGCGAAAACCCTTTCCGATTGGACTGGTCAATCGGAACACGTCGTCAACATGGAAGGTCATGGCCGTGAAGAGATTACTGCGCCAGTCGACATCAGCCACACCGTGGGCTGGTTCACTACCATATTCCCCTTCCGCCTCACAGCGCCGCCAAAGGCGACTCACGAAGAACTACTGGTCTCGGTAAAAGAAGACTGGCGCGCCGTACCCGGCAAAGGAATGGATTTCGGAATCCTCCGTTATCTGTCACCCGAATTAGATCTGCGACGAGAGCTTGCTGCGCAAACAGCACCACAGTTGAGCTTCAATTTCCTCGGCCAGACGGACCAGACTCTGGATCCTGATGCGCCCTTTGCACTATCCCGCCGACCGGTCGGGTCCGGCCAAAGCCCACTGACAAGGAGGGTTCATTGGATCGACGTGGTCGCGATGGTCTCGGGAGGAGAGTTGCAGATGGAGTGGATGTTTGGCACGCAACTGCACCGCAAGACAACCGTCGAGCAATTGGCGACTGCTTTCCTGAAAAACCTCGAAGCCCTCGTCGAGCACTGCCTGCATCCGGATACCGGAGGGTACACACCATCCGACTTCCAACTCGCCGGATTAACGTTCGACGAACTGAATGCCGTTTTTGAAGACCTTGCGGATCCTACGGACCCCGACCGGAAATAGTCAGTGAGTAAACAAGCCAACATCGAAGAGATCTATCCGCTCAGCCCACTACAGGCTGGCCTGTTGTTTCATACGCAGTTCGAAACCGGCTCCGGCGTCTATATCGAGCAATTGAGCTGTGAGTTACACGGGGAGTTGCAGGCCGATGCATTTTCCCGGAGTTGGCGCTTGCTGGCGGAACGTCATTCGATACTGCGCACGGCCTTCGTCTGGCAGGGACAGCGCGAGCCGATGCAGGTGGTCCACAAGAGCCTGGAGATCCCATGGGTTCAGGAAGACTGGCGTCATCTGACGTCCGAGGAACAAACCACCCGTTTAGAGAAATGGCTGGACGAGGATCGCCGCGCAGGGTTCGCGCTGAAGCGCGCACCGCTGCTGCGCCTAGCAACCATTCGCATGGCGGACGACGTCTGGCAGTTGGTATCCAGCCACCATCACATCATCCTCGACGGATGGTCATTCCCATTGCTCCTGCAGGAATTCGGCGAATCGTACCGCGCCTTATGCTCAGGCTCGACGCCCCGATTCTCTCCGGCGATCCCCTTCAGCCGCTACATCGCGTGGCTGAAAAGAAGAAATTCCTCCAATGCAGAACGATTTTGGCGGAAGGAACTCGAAGAATTCACGTCGCCGACACCCCTGCCACTGCCCCGAGGACAAGCACCCGTCAAAGAGTATCAGGATGCGTCGATCGTCCTCAGCCCAGAGCAAACCGAACAACTGCAGACCGCGGCGCGCACGGCGGGCGTCACACTCAACACCTTGGTGCAGGGTGCTTATGCCACCGTCCTCAGCCGATATAACTCCTCCAACGATGTTGTATTCGGCGTCACGGTTGCCGGACGTCCCGCAGACTTACGCGGCGTGGAGAGGATCGTCGGACTTTTCATCAACACTTTGCCGCTGCGCGTGAGCGTGCCCTCCAACGCCCCAGTCGCGTCCTGGCTGTCCGGCTTACAGGACCGGCAACTCGCCTTAAATGAGTTCAGTTATGCCGGTCTGACCGACATACAAGGCTGGAGCGATGTACCTCGGGGGCAACCGCTCTTTGAGTCACTGCTCGTATTTGAGAACTATCCCATCGACGAGAGTCTCCCCAACCGCCTCGGTGGTCTGACTCCCAAACGCATCTCGTTCGTCGAACGTTCGAATTATCCACTGACGATCATTGCCCTTCCAGGAGCGCAGTTGACCTTGCGCGCCTCCTTCGACGCCCAGCAACTCGACAGCGCGGCCGTATCGCGTATGCTCTGCCACATCTCGCATGCGGCGCTCGCTCTGACCAAGCTCGATGCCCGCGTCGGGGAGATCGAAATCGTCGGCCAGCAGGAGCGTGAAGAAATCCTCCGGCGAGCCAACGAGCGCAGAGCCGTCAGCCCCGCAACCACAACGCTGCACCAGTCCTTCTCCGCACAGGCGCAGGCGACTCCGGAAGCCATTGCAATCACGGATGGCGACCGGCAAATCTCCTACCGCGAATTGGACTCCCGCTCCGACGCCGTCGCCGGCGCGCTCGCGGCGATGGGCATGCAACCAGGCGATCGTGTCGGATTGCTCCTCGATCGTTCTGTCGGCCTGATTGTGGCGATCCTCGGGATTCTGAAATCCGGCGCTGCCTACGTGCCGATGGACCCCGTCTATCCGGACGACCGGCTGGCATGGATGATCACCGATAGCGCCCTTCGCGTGGTCCTGACAGATTCCTCGCTCGCAACCAGGGTGCCATTGGCCGCCGTGATGTGCCTGGACGAATTACCCCACAAAGGCGTCGCGCCCAGCGTAGCAGCCGGACCCTCCCACCCTGCCTATGTCATATACACCTCCGGCTCCACCGGCCGATCCAAAGGCTGTGTGATCACCCATCTCAACGTAACTCGACTCTTTGACGCCACCCGCCACTGGTTCTCTTTCGGTCCATCGGATGTTTGGACGCTCTTCCATTCCGCGGCATTCGACTTTTCGGTATGGGAAATTTGGGGCGCATTGCTCTATGGCGGACGCTTGGTCATCGTCCCTTACTACCAGAGCCGCGAACCGGGAGTCTTTCTCGAATTGGTTCTGCGTGAGCAAGTAACGGTATTGAACCAGACGCCGTCAGCGTTCCGGCAATTCATGGTTGCCGAAGAATCGAGGCACACAGCATCGCGCCTCGCCCTCCGTTATGTGATCTTCGGCGGCGAAGCACTGAATCTGGGTAGCCTCCGGACCTGGTTTGCAAGACACGGCGATCAACAGCCACAACTGGTGAACATGTACGGGATCACCGAGACCACCGTGCATGTCACCTACCGGGCACTCACTGCGACGGACGCGCAGGAAAGCCGTGGCAGCCTGATCGGCGAAGCGATCCCCGACCTCGCCATGGTGGTCCTCGACCACAACGGCCATCTGGCCCCCATCGGCATAGCAGGCGAACTGCACGTAGCCGGAGCCGGCCTGTCACCTGGCTATCTCAGCCGTCCTGCACTGACCGCCGAACGGTTCATTCCCGACCCTTTCCAGTTAGACACGACCGGTGGCCGGCTCTACAGAACGGGTGATCTTGCCCGGCAGCTTCCCGATGGCGATTGCGAGTATCTCGGCAGAATCGACCACCAGGTCAAGATCCGAGGCTTCCGCATTGAACTCGGCGAGATAGAAAGCGAACTGTCCGCGCACCCACAAGTCCACGACGCCGTCGTCGAGTTGCGCAACGAAAGGCTCATCGCCTACATCGTCAGCGAAGGCGAACGCCCGCAAGCCGACCAACTGCGCGCCAGGCTGCTACGGCGCCTGCCCGCTTACATGGTTCCAGCCGTATTCCTGTTCCTGGACCGCCTGCCATTGACCGCCAACGGAAAGCTCGACCACCGGGCACTTCCCTCGCCCGACGGTGAGGCACGCGCGCCCATGCTGGAGCCCGTCGAACCGCGCAACGAACCCGAGGCCAAGCTCGTCGCCATCTGGCGCGATGTTCTCGGCGTTGCGCATGTGGGTATCCGCGACAACTATTTTGCTCTCGGCGGTGACTCCATTCGCAGTCTCGCGATTCGCTCCCGTGCCAAGCAGGCCGACATCGATTTCACGCTGCAGGATCTTTTCGAAAAGCAAACCATCGAAGCCCTCCTGGCCGACACCGGCACGCCTGCTCCCGCAGAGCCTGCGCCCGAGCACTCGCTCACCCAGCCTTTCTCGCTCGTCTCCGGGCTAGATCCGGCGACACTCCCCTCCGATGTGGAAGACGCGTACCCGCTCACCAGCCTGCAACTGGGAATGCTCTTCCATAGTCATGAAACGGAGGGCAGTTCCAGTTATCTGGACACATTCAGTTTTCACCTCGGCGGACCGCTCGACGAAGCTGCCCTGCAAGCATCGCTCGAAGCAATCATCCAGGGACACGCGGTTCTTCGGACCTCCTTCGACGTGGCCGCGCAACCGGAGCCGCTCCAAAGAGTCCATCGTTCTTCACCCGCTCCCATCGCATGGACGGATCTCTCCCAACTCCCCGCGGCAGCACAGGCGCTGGCGGTCGACTCCTTTGTCCGGCAGGAGGCGACCAAGCCGTTCGACTGGACAACGCCCCCTCTGCTCCGTGTGCATGTACACAGGCGAACCGACAGTTTTCAATTCACCGTTTCCGTCCACCACGCCATCCTGGACGGCTGGAGCGTAGCCAGTCTCCTGACGGAGCTCTTTCACGATTATCTACACCGCACCGGACGCGCTCCGGGTCGCGGCAAGCGGACTCCCAAATCCTCCTTCCGAGACTTCGTCAAGCTCGAACGGGATGCGATCAGCAGCAGCGAGTCCAAAGATTTCTGGCACAAGACGCTGGACGGCGCCTCCTTTCTCACACTGCCAAAGCCGTCCCCAAGGGCATCGGCAAGTATTCACAATCGCTACCAGACAGTGTCGGTTTCAATTCCCGACTCGCTGAGCGACGGCCTTATACATTTGGCCGAGCGCCTCGGCCTTCCGCTGAAGAGCGTTCTCCTCGCGGCTCATATCCGCGTGCTGAGTCTGGTCGGAAACCAGCGGGACGTGGTCACGGGCCTCGTTTCGAACGGGCGTCCCGAGGAACTCGACGCTGAGCACCTTGCCGGACTGTTCCTGAATGTCCTGCCATTCCGTTTCTACGTTCCCGACGGCGACTGGACCACCGTGATCAAGGCCGTCTTTGCCGCCGAGACCGCCGCGATGCCGCATCGCCGGGTGCCGCTGGTCGAACTCCAACGCCGCACCGGGTCCGGGCCGCTGTTGAATACGGATTTCAATTTTGTCAACTTCCACGTGTTCGACTATTTGCGCGGCGCCGATTCGCTGCAACTGTTGGACAGTAAATCCCGGGAAGAAACCAACTTCGCTCTCGCAGCGAACTTCGCCAGAGACAGCGTCACAGGATCCATCAGCGGCAGTCTGTCTGTCGATCTCGAGTCACTCGATCCCGTCGTCACCGCCTCATTGCCCGATCTCTATTTGCAAACGCTGCGGGCAATCGTAGAAGCTCCCGAGCAGGACTGGCGCAAGGCACAGATCTCCCCCGCGGCGCCCCTCGAAGGAACGCCGCTGCAGACGGTAGCACCACCGCTGCTACACAGCCTGGTAGAGGCTCAGGTCGATCAAACGCCTCATGCCGTCGCCGTGATCGATGAGAGAGCAACCCTCACCTACGCCGAATTGGACACACGCGCCAACCGCCTGGCCCACTGGCTTCGCCAACAGCAAGCCGGCCCCGAACAGCGAGTCGGCATAGCGATCTCCCGCTCGGTCGATCTCGTCGTCGCCTTCCTCGGCGTGCTCAAGGCCGGCGCCGCCTGGGTTCCCTTAGATCCCAGTCATCCGCGCGACCGGCTGGACCTGCTGACCCGTGACATGCAGGCGATCCTCACTCTGAGCGACGCCACACTGACCGCCAACGCAGCCGCAATCGAGGAGCAACCAGCAACCAGACCGAGCGTCACCCTCTGGCCGGAATGCGCCGCCTATGTACTCTACACATCCGGGTCTACGGGCGCGCCCAAGGGCGTCATCATCACGCACGACGCGATCGTCAATCACATGCTGTGGATGCAGCGCGATTTCCCCCTGCACGCCACCGACGTCGTGCTGCAGAAGACGCCCATCACGTTCGATGCCTCCGTATGGGAGTTCTGGGCGCCGCTGCTCGCCGGAGCAACCCTGGCCATGGCGAAGCCCGAGGGTCATCAGGATCCTGAGTATCTCGCCACCGCCGTAGAGTCGTGGGGTATCACGACGCTGCAACTCGTCCCATCCATGCTGGACTTCGTTTTGGAGCCCTTGGCGAATGGGAAAGGCCGATCTCTGCAACGGATTTTCAGCGGCGGCGAAGCACTGCGCCCGGAAACCCGCGATCGTGTCTTCCAGTTGCTCGACCTCCAGTTGATCAACCTGTACGGTCCAACAGAGGCGACCATCGACGCCCTGGTGCATATTTGCGAGCGCGACGGAGAACTACCCATCGGGCGGCCCGTTGCGAACATGCAGGCTTGGGTTCTGGATCGCCACCTGTCTCCGGTTCCCGTCGGCGTAGACGGCGAGTTGTATCTGGCTGGCGCCGGGTTAGGACGCGGATACTTCGGATCGCCCGCACTCACAGCGGAACGCTTCGTTCCGAATCCCTTCTCCCCGATTCCGGGGCAACGGATGTATCGTACCGGCGACGTGGTACACCTCCGCGAAGATGGCGTACTGCTGTTTGTCGGGCGTGCCGACTTCCAGTTGAAAATCCGTGGTCATCGAGTGGAGCCCGGCGAGATTGAGTCGGCACTCGAATCGATGCCCGATGTCGCCAGGGCCGTTGTCGTCCCGCGCCAGAAAGACGGGCGCGTCTCGTTAATCGCGTATGTCGTGCCGCACAACAGCGACTCCTGGAGCGGCGCGCAAGCAACGGAATACCTCAAGCAGCGATTGCCCGCGCACATGATCCCGGCCAGCATCATGATGCTGGATCGCATCCCGCTCACGCCCAATGGCAAGGTGGACCGCCGCAACCTCCCCGCACCCGACACAACGGCGCCCGCTCCGAATGATCCCCGCGAACAACCCGGCACGCCTGTTGAAGAGCAGTTATGCGAGATGTGGAAGCGCATTCTTGGTGTTCCCAACCTAGGGATCCACGACAACTTCTTTGAGCTCGGTGGCGACTCGATTCAGAGCCTCCGCCTCGTCTCCATGGCCGCGCAGGCAGGCTGGAAGATCCGTCCGAAACAGGTCTTCGATCACCCCACCATCGCCGCGCTCGCGCGAGTCCTGGAACTGCGGTCCGCGCAGGCACCTCCCACCGAGACTGACATCGACACCGGCAACATTCCGCTCTTGCCCGTGCAATCCGACTTCTTCGCGCTGCAGGCGCCTAATCCCAGCCACTGGAATCAGGCGGTTCTTCTCAAAACAGGCGCCGACTTCTTGGCCGCAATGGCAGAATCGGCCTGGAGACGAGTCGTCGAACGCCACGACGCATTCCGGCTGCGGTTCCAATGGGAGACGGCCGGTTGGCGGCAGTGGCTCGCGGAAAGCGCCGAATGCCCCTTTGTCTGCGTCCCCCTTGCGGACATGGACCGCTACGTCGAACAGGCGCATACCAGTCTCAATGTGCAACGCGGCCCCTTGGCGGCATCGGTCTACTGCGAAGGCCCGGCAGGAGAACCAGGCCGCTGGCTCATCGTCGCGCACCATCTGATCACCGATGGCGTCTCCTGGCGCGTTTGGCTGGAGGAACTGGCGCTAGCCTGTCAGTCGCTCGATGCCACCGTCCATGAGGAGACCTCCTTTGCCGCGTGGGCTGTTCGCCTGCGGCGCGAAGCCGCCAAACCGGAGACGCTGGCTGAGGCGCCCTATTGGATCGCAGTGACCGAGGGTCCCAGCAACAATCTGCCTGTCGAGACGCCCGCGCAACCCACGCGCAACACCGAGCGATCCGTCCAATCCATACGGACCTGCTTTGATGACGCCGCCACGGCGCGACTCCTGCGCGAACTCCCCGTACTCTACCGCTGTCGCGTCGAAGATCTACTGCTCTCCGCGCTCTCTGCCGCACTGGAAAACTGGACCGGCGGAAGCGTGCTGGTGGACCTGGAGGGCCACGGGCGCGAGCAGTCGCTCGGCGGTGGCGAACTCTCGCAGACCATCGGCTGGTTCACCACTATTTTCCCCGTCCGCTTGCCAGCCGCGGGCGACGACTCCTGGGGCAGGCTCCGCACCATCAAGGAAACACTGCGAAGTGTTCCCCGCAACGGCATTGGCTACGGACTCCTGCGCGATTTCGCGCCTGACCCGACCTTGCGAGCACGCCTGACCGCCGGTCAACGCGCTGCCGTCAGCTTCAATTACCTCGGCCAGCTCGATCAAGTGCTGGTATCGAGCGGACCATTCGAACCGGCTCCTGAAGGTTCTGGAATGGCTCGTTCTGCCGACACGCCCCGCCGCTACCTCATTGACGTCGTCGCCAAGATAGCCGGGGGACGGTTGCAAGTGGAGTGGCTTTATTCCCAAGCCATGCATAGCGCCGAGCAAGTGGAGGCAGCGGCAGCGGCATTCCACAAGGAGCTATCAACACTGCTCGCCCGGCAACCGGCAGCGACCGCCGTCATCCCGTCCGATTTCCCTTTCGCCAAACTCGACGCAGCCGCACTCGCCAAAATCGTAGAGGCTCGCGACGACATTCAGGACATCTGGCCGGTAACTCCGTTGCAGGAAGGCATGTTGCTGCACGCCGTCCACGGCGATGAACCCGGAAGCTACGTGCAGCAGATCACCATGGAACTGCACGGTGCTATCCACCAAGACGCGTTGCGGACTGCGTGGCAGGAACTCGCCCGGCGCTATGAAGTCCTTCGCAGTGAGTTCCGCTGGCAGGATCTGAACCAGCCTTGCCAGATCGTACGCCGCGACGTGCCCCTAGCGATCACCATATTCGATTGGTCGACACAGCCGCGGGACGCTATAGCATCCTCCTTCCAGCAATGGCTCAACGCCGACCGCTCCGCTGGATTCGACCTCACCCAAGGCCCGCTCTGGCGTGTCGCCCTCTTCCAATTCGCTGACGCACAGAACCGCCTCGTCTGGACCCATCATCATCTTCTGCTCGATGGCTGGTCTCTTCCCCTCGTCTTCGAGCAACTCACGGCAGCCTACGCAGCGGCTGCCCAGGGCGCAACAGCGCGCCGGCAAGACTCCGGCCTCCGCTACGCCGACTATCTCCGCTGGCTGAACGAAACACAGAGTATCGCGCAAGAGGATTTCTGGAAGGGCTGGTTGCACGGGTTCCGGCGTTCCGCACAATTGGAACTCGGCACGCCGCCCAAGACCAGTACCTCCGCTCGGACCACGATGGAATGGCAGCTATCTCCGGTAGCCACGCAACAACTGCGCGGCATGGCGGAGCGGCTGCAGGTGACGATCGGAACCTGCCTGCAAGCCGTGTGGGGTTTGCTTCTTGCCCGTTGGTCGAAGCAAGCAGACGTCGTCTTCGGCGTCGTCGTAGCCGGACGGCCCGTGGAAGTCCCCGCAATCGAATCCGCGGTCGGCATGTTTATCAACACCCTGCCCATGCGAGTTCGTGTCAATCCAGAGCAGTCCGTCGCCCAGTGGATCCGCTCGCTGCACAAAGACATCGCCACACTGCGGCAATTCGAACACAGCAGGTTGGTCGACGTACTGCGATGGAGCGGCTTCCCACAAGCCGACCAACTCTTCGAAGCCCTCCTCATTATCGAGAACTATCCCATCAATCAAGGCGAAAGCCAATCGGTCGCCGGAATCACGTTCGGCAAGGTGGAGGCAATGGGACAGACAAGCCTCCCTCTGAACTTGTACGCCGTACCCGGAGAACAGCTGACACTGCGATTGGAGTACGCGCAGAGTCGCTTCACCGCCGAAAGCATGAACGTGCTCGCCGACTCGCTAACCGGGCTTCTGACAGCACTTCCATCGCGCCTCGACGAGCCGCTCGGGCGCATCGGCGTCCTGCCAGCCGCTCTCTATCCGGCCATAGACGCACAGTCGAATCACAATCGCGATCTCTGGGACGCGACGCCCGTCATCGAGCGTATCGCTACCCAGGCGCGGCGCCATCCATCCTCCATCGCCATCGATTGGATGGAGCGATCCGTCACTTACCGCGAGTTAGACGACCGCTCCCAGCAACTCGCCCATTTCCTCCGCAGTTCCGGCGTCCGTGAGAACAGCATCGTGGGCGTCTATCTCGACCGTTCTCCAGATCTCCTCATATCACTCTTAGGCATATGGAAAGCGGGCGCGGCCTATGTACCGATGGATCCAGCCTTCCCGGCAGAGCGACTGCAAATGATGGTGACCGACAGTCAGTTGACGCATCTGGTAACCGACACAACAGGCAACAGCCACCACTTACTGCTCCCTCCTTCCATCGTCCGGATCCACATCGACGCCGATGCCGCCGCAATCGCAGCGCACTCTGTCGATCCCTCCAGCCATGCACCCGATAACAACGCATTGGCATACGTGATCTTCACCTCAGGATCATCCGGCCGCCCCAAAGGCGTGCAAGTCACCCAACGGGCGCTCGCCAATTTCCTGTCCCACTTTGCGGAGTCCCCCGGTCTGCGGACCACCGACGTCCTGCTCGCCATCACGACACTTTCCTTCGACATCGCGGCATTGGAACTATTCCTCCCGCTCACCGTCGGGGCCAAAGTCGTCATCGCTCCCCGGGATGCGGTCGCCGATGCAACGGCTCTCGCCACCATGCTGGCCGAAACGAAAGCCACCGTGATGCAAGCCACCCCGGCGACCTGGCGCCTGCTGCTCGAAACCGATTGGCGCCCTGCTCCCGGATTCCAGGCATGGTGTGGCGGAGAGGCTCTTCCTCCGGATCTGGCACAGTCACTGCTCGATCGCGGAGTCCTGCTTTGGAACCTGTATGGACCCACCGAGACCACCATCTGGTCGACGGCTCATCAGGTTACGGATCGACCCGAAGCATCGTGCATCGGCCGCCCCATCGCCAACACGCAATGCTGGGTTCTCGACGACTGTCTGAATCCGGTAGCTCCCGGCATGGTGGGCGATTTATATCTGGGCGGCGAGGGCCTCGCCCGCGGCTACATCGGCAGACCCGCACTCACCGCCGAGCGATTCATTCCCAATCCCTTTCGTACAGGCACACGCCTGTATGCCACCGGCGATAGCGTCCGTTGGGATTCCAACGGACTCCTTCGCTTCCTGGGCAGAACCGATCAGCAGGTGAAGATCCGCGGCTTCCGTATCGAACTCGAGGAGATCGAGGCAGCGCTCCGAACTCTGCCGGGAATCCGCAATGCCGCCGTCACCACGCGGCGTGATGCCAGCGGAAGCTTCCAACTGCTCGCGTTTGCACAAGGATTAGCCGACGCCGGCGGCCCTGCCGAAGTCCGCGCCGGCCTGCGTGCACGTCTGCCCGAGTACATGGTTCCCAGCACATTCCACGAAATCGCCGCGCTGCCCATGACGCCGAACGGTAAGGTGGACCGCCGGAACCTCCCCACGGATCTGCTGCCCGAAGCCACCGCGCTACCACCTCGCAATGCGGTGGAACAGGTGCTCGTAGATCTCTGGAAGGAACTGCTCGAAAAACAGCAGGTAGGCATCGACACCAACTTCTTCGAGCACGGGGGGCACTCGCTACTCGCAGCGCAAGTGCTGTCGCGCATGCAGAAATACTTCCAAGTACAACTGCCGCTCAGAAAGTTCTTTCAGACCGCAACTCCGGAAGCCGTCGCCGCCTCCTTGCTGGCCGCCGACTCACCCGCAGGCCGAATTCCGAAGATCGCGACAGCCATCCTCCGGCTGCGCGCCATGTCGCCAGAGGAGCGCGAGCAACTCAAAAATCGAAAAATCTCGGCAGGGCAACAATGAGCTTTCATGCTGACGAACTGGATCTACTTGATGTACTGCTGAAGCAGGAGAACGTCGGCGTCCGCACCCCGGACCACGCCGATACGATCGCTCCCATCTCTGACGACATCGCCCCGCCGCTCTCCTTCCAACAGGAACGGCTGTGGCTGCTCCAGCAACTGAATCCCGATTCCACGGCGATGAACATGTCCACCGCGTTGCGCTTACGTGGAGAACTCCGTTTCCATGCGCTCCAGAGCGCGCTGGAAGACATCATCACCCGCCACGAAACCCTACGCACCACCTTCCATCCTGGTATCTCCGGCGCAACCCAGCGGATCCGCCCGGTAGAGCCGTTTGCTCTCATCCTGGAAGATCTCAGCCAGGACGCAAGTGCCGTGGAGAGGCGCGTCCGAGAGGAGTCCGAGTACCCCTTTGATCTGCAGCAAGGCCCGGTCTTCAGACTCCGGCTTCTGCGACTCAGCCACACCGACCATATCCTCACGATAGTGCTGCACCACATCATCGCCGACGGGTGGTCAGTCGGTGTCTTCGCTGCGGAACTCGGCACACAGTATCGAAGCCATTGCACCGAGAGCCCCGGCCTTCCGCGCCCGCTCCCGGTTCGCTACCGCGACTACGCTGCCTGGCAGCGCCGGACCATGAGCGAAGGCAGGCTGCAGTCTGGCCTCGCGTACTGGCGCGATGCACTGCGGGATCTCACGATCCTCAACCTGCCCTTCGGTCGACGTCGTCCCATGCAGCCGGGGCCCATCATCGGCGGCCGCCATCCATTGCGGTTCTCGCGACGCACCTGTGCCCAGGTGCGCGCACTCGCTGATGCATCGGGCGCATCCGTAGCCATGACCATGCTTGCCAGCTTGCAAGCGCTCCTCTACCGCTATTGTCAGAGCGCCGACATCAGCGTGGGAATGCCGCTGGCAAACCGCAGCCGCACCGAGTTAGAGAGCCTCATCGGATTCTTCGTGAATATGGTGGTCATCCGCTCGCACGTCGATGGTCGTGCCGGCTTCCACGATCTGCTGCAACAGGTCCGCGACACCACCCTCGCAGCTTTGGAATGGCAGGACATTCCGTTTCAGATGATCGTCGACGATCTGAAACCCGAGCGCGTTCCCAACCGGCATCCGCTGTTCCAAGTCGCCTTTGCTTTCCAAAACACGCCCGCCACAGGGCTATCCTTGCCCGGCCTGACCGTCTCCCGTGTTGACGACGACCAAACAGCGCGATTCGACCTGGAAGTCTTCCTCAATGAACACGACGGCGAACTCTCCGGATCCATCGCCTATGATCAACGACTGTTCGACCCGGCGACCGTCGCCTCCATCGCCCAGCACTGGTCGCATCTGTTGGCCGCTGCCTTGCAGGCGCCTGCCCAAGCCATCTCCGCACTGCCCATCCTGTCCGGCATGGAACATTGGCAACTCGTCGAGGGCTGCAACGCAACAGCAAAACCCCTGCCGGCACGGTCTCTCCACCAGAAACTGGCACACCAGATGCAAACGTCTCCAGCAAGCATCGCGGTGGTAGCTGGCAGCGTGGAATGGTCGTTCACGGATTTAGAGCAACGCTCCAACCAGGTAGCGGCGTGCCTGCGAAGTCATGGATTCGGCCGCGAATCGGTCGCCGCAATCTGGATGGATCGGTGCCCGGCACTCATCGCCGCGGTGCTGGGCGTAATGCGTACCGGAGGCGCCTGGCTGCCCCTGGACCCCGCTCACCCGGCGGACCGCCTGCGTTTCATGATCAGCGATAGCCGCGCGGCCTTGGTGCTCGGCAAAGGCGCCAGTCCCGTGGATCTCGCCGTCCCGTGGATCGACACCGACGCGCTCCTGGCGCAACCTGCGCCTACCCAGCCGTGCGCATGGCCTACGCCTGATCCCGACGATCTCGCCTACGTGATCTATACCTCCGGATCCACAGGCCGGCCGAAAGGAAGCGAGGTCACCTACCGGGGACTCGATAACTACATCGACTGGGCCTGCGACGCCTACGAAGTGACCGCCGGATCCGGATCCCCCCTCCACACCTCCATTTCCTTCGATCTCACCATCACCAGCCTCCTGCCGCCTCTCGCGGTGGGCCGCCCCGTCGTCATCGTTCCCGAAGCGGAAGGCATGGGCGGTCTCGCATCCCTTCTCGTCCGCAGAAAGCATTCCTCACCTCTCAAGTTGACGCCCGCCCACATGAACGTACTCAACAGTTTGCTCGCCCCCAGCGAGGCCCCGGAGTGCGCGCGCGTCTTTGTAATCGGCGGCGAGCAACTACGCCCGGAGCATGTCGCCAAGCTCCGCTCACTCATGCCGGACGCTCGCTTCATCAATGAATACGGTCCCACCGAGACGGTCGTCGGATGCTGCATTCACGAAGTCAGCGACGCGGATCTATCTCGCAAGGCCATTCCCATCGGCCGGCCCATCGCCAACACCCGGCTCTATGTTCTCGATCCGCATCTGAATCCGGTTCCTGCTGGAGCCCCCGGAGAGCTCTGGGTCGCCGGCCGTGGGCTCGCCCGAGGCTACCGCCATCGTCCCGGCCTCACAGCACAGACGTTCTGGCCTGACCCGTTCGCAACGGACGGAAGCCGGATGTACCGAACCCGCGACCAGGTCATCCGCCGTCCCGATGGCGTGCTGGAATTCCTGGGCCGTTTCGATGAACAGGTCAAGGTCCGTGGATACCGCATCGAGTTGGGCGAAATTGAATCCGTCTTGTCGCGTGACGAACATGTGCAGGAAGCCATCGTCCACATCCGCACCGCCGGAACAGGTGACCCGCACCTGGTGGCGTACATTGTGCCCGCAACGGCTGTCGAGAGTGTCGCACCCGATGACGGGTACGCAAGCAGCGAACAGGTGCATCAGTGGCGGCAGATGTTCGAACAGAACTACCGTCAGGGCCCGCCCGAAGAGGATCCGGAGTTCAACGCCATCGGCTGGAACAGCAGCTACACAGGTCTGCCGATGCCGGAACAGGAGATCCGTGAGTGGCGCAATCAAACCGTAGTCCAACTCCGCACTCCCCCGCCCCGCCGCGTATTCGAGATCGGCTGTGGCTCCGGCCTCCTGGCTTTCGCTCTCGCTCGTAACACGGAACTCTATCTCGCCTCTGACTTTTCCGAAGCCGCCGTCACCATGATGAGCAGCCTCGCCGCCTCCGCCGGTGTGCGCCAACTGCACGTCCTCCATCGGGAAGCGAGCGACTTTGCCGGTGTTCCCCACGACACATTCGACTTAGTGATCGTGAACTCCGTCATCCAGTACTTCGCCAGTACCGACTACCTGACGCAAGTCATCGTCGGCGCCGTCAACGCAGCCTGCAGCGGAGCCCGCATCTTCATCGGCGATGTGCGCAACCTTAGCCTCCTCACCGCCTTCCACGCCTCCGTACAGTTCTCCAAAGCCGGGGACCAAACCACGCGATCCGAGCTCGCCGAAAAAGTACACCGCGCCGTCGATCGTGAGGAAGAGTTAGTCCTCGACGCTGACTATTTCCGCTCTCTGCGGCGCCATTTCCCCCGAATCACAGATGTCGAGATCCGGCCGCGGATCCACCCGATTCCCAACGAGCTGTCTAAGTTCCGCTACGATGTCGTCCTATACATCGGTCCGCGCCAGCTACAACCAGATAACGTCGACTACTCACTTACTCCGGCAGTGAGAGCATCTCTCGCCACTGACCTCCTGATTTGTGATTGGCTCAACCGAAGTTATGGCTACGAAACAGTCGGAGAGCTACGGCAAGCGCTCCCTGCCATCCCCGCGACGCCCGACATCACGCCGGTGCCGCCACCAGCCGACCTCACGCTTCCGCTCTCCGCATACGCCAACAACCCTCTCCGCGCCAAACTCTCGCGAACACTCATCCCGTCCCTCCGCCATCGACTCCGCGAGCAACTGCCCGAGTACATGATTCCCGCGGATTTCGTACTGCTCGACCGCTTTCCGCTCACGGTGAACGGTAAGGTAGACCGTGCGGCGCTTCCCAAGCCACTGGCGTACACGTCCGCCGCCATGGAGTACGTCGCGCCCACCGGCGCCATCGAAGAAATCCTCGTCGAAATCTGGCAGGACCTCCTCGAACGCAGCCGCGTCGGAGTCACCGATAACTTCTTCGAGATCGGCGGACACTCCTTGCTCGCAGCCCAAACGGTGTCGCGCATCGAACAGGCGTTCGGCATTCGCATCGAGCTCACCCAGCTCTTTGAAGCCCCCGTAATCCGCACCCTTGCAGCCCGCATACAGGCCCTCCGAGACCACCACGCCGAGCATATCCCACCGATCCAGAAAGCCGCCGGCCAACAACCGCAGCCGCTCTCTTTCTCGCAGGAACGCCTCTGGCTGCTCGAGCAATTAGAACCCGGCAGGACCACATACAACATCCCCATCCTGCTGCGTTTAACCGGAGTACTCGACCCATCTGGACTGCAATCGGCTCTGAGCGAACTCCTGCGCCGGCACGAGATCCTGCGGACTCGCTTCGTCTCCGAAGAAGGCCGGACCCTCCAACTCGCCGTACCCGTGGCACCATTCGTACTCCGCCACTGCGATCTCACCCACCGCCATCCCGAAGAGCGTGAACGCGAAGCGCACAGCATCTTCCGCGCCGAGGCTTCCCATCTGTTCGATCTCACTGGTGAAGTGCTCTTGCGGGGCACGCTGATTCGCCTGTCATCCGATGAATGCTGGCTCGGACTGGTGACGCATCACATCGCCTTCGACGGATGGTCCGTCGGCGTCGCCATCCGCGAACTCATATCGCTCTACGAAGCCTTCCGCCACCGGTTACCCTCGCCCTTGCCAGAACTCCGCTTCCAGTATGCCAACTACGCATCCTGGCAGCGCGAGTGGCTCCAAGGCGCCACTCTCGCCAACCGCCTGGCTTGGTGGGCAGACAGCTTGGCCGATCCGCCCGTTCTGTCGCTCGCCACCGATTTTCCCCGGCCTCCCGTGCCCTCCGGCGCTGGCCACCGAATCCCCTGGACCATCTCCGAAAGCCTTACCACGGATCTTCGCGAACTCGCCCGCGGCACCGGTGCAACACTGTTCATGACGCTCCTCGCCGGCTTCTATGGCTGGCTCAGCAGGGAGAGCGGCCAGCACGATCTCGTCGTCGGCACACCCGTCGCAGGCCGGCCTATGCAGGAAGTGGAGCCGTTGATCGGCTTCTTCGTGAACACGCTCGCGCTCCGCATGAACGTCGATGACACGCTCTCCTTCCGTGAACTCATCGTCCGCACGCGCACCCATTGCCTCGCTGCCTATCAGCACCAGGAAGTTCCCTTCGAAGCGGTTGTGGAATCTGTAGCCCCACGGCGCGATCCCAGCCGCATGCCACTGTTCCAAGTGGCGCTTGTCCTGCTCAATACACCCAAGAACGCTTTCGTGCTCGATGGGCTCCAGGTTGCAGAACTGCCCGTCGAAACAGGCGTCACCAAGTTCGACCTCACTCTCCTGCTCCAGGAAACGGCCAACGGCGTCACCGGAGAATGGGAATACAGCACCGACCTGTTCACCGGCGAGACCATTCATAGATTCGCCCGCCACTTCTCCACATTCTTGCAAGAGGCTGTGCAAACTCCCGCCGCGCCACTCAACGAACTCCGCTGGATGACTGCCGCGGAGCGCCGTCGCGTCCTGCGCGAGTTCAATCGCACCTCGCGGGCCGCCCCAGCCGTCACCATGCCGGCTCTCCTCGAAGAGCAGGCGCAACAACGACCCGCCGCGCCAGCACTGCTCTCCGGCTCCCAAGTCACCACCTACCGCGACTGCAATGCCGCCGCCAATCGACTCGCCCACATCCTGGTCGGGCGCGGTATCGGCCCGGAGGACCGGGTCGCCGTCGTCATGGATCGCTCTCCCGAGATGGTGATCGCGCTGTTCGCCGTCATGAAGGCCGGAGCCGCCTACGTCCCCGTCGACCCCGAGTATCCCGCCGCGCGCATAGCCCAAATGCTCGGCGACGCACGGCCCGCTCTGCTCCTCACGTCCACGAAATACGCGGCTCAATACCCGGGTTGTTTATGCCTCGATGCAGAGGATACCGGGCACGCCATCCAGTGCTCGCCCGATCACAACCCCGCCCCGGCCAACGTCGACAACGCCGCCTATGTGATCTACACGTCCGGCTCCACCGGCACGCCCAAGGGCGTCGTGGTGACGCACGCCGGACTCGCCAGTCTGGCAGGCGTTCACATCGAAAAACTCGCGATCACGCCCGCCTCGCGATTTCTCCAGTTCGCATCGCTCAGCTTCGACTCTTCCGTAGCCGAACTGGTCATGACCCTCGGCGCCGGCGCCGCTTTGGTGTTCGCCCCCGCCCAAGCCCGTAGCGGCCGCGAACTCGCCGACGCGATCATCGCCCATGGCGTCACCCATGCCCAGCTCCCCCCAGCGGTCCTGGCGACGCTCGATCTCGCCCACGATCTCCCCCTCACCGATCTCATCGTCGCCGGCGAATCCTGTCCCGCTCCATTAGCCACCGCTTGGGCACGCAAACTGCGCTTCTTCAACGCCTACGGCCCCACCGAGATCACCGTGGCTGCAACGCTCACCGATCCGCTCGCCGGCGGACCATCCGTCCCCATCGGCGGTCCCATCTGGAACACGCGCGTCTACGTGCTCGACCATCGGCTGGAACCCGTCCCCGTCGGCATCACCGGCGAACTCTACATCGCCGGAGCCGGTGTTGCCCGTGGTTACCTTCAGCAGCCCCGCCTCACCGCGGAGCGATTCCTCCCCGAAGTCGACGGTGGCAAACCCGGTGGCCGTATGTACAAAACCGGCGATCTGGCTCGCTGGCAACCCAACGGATCGCTCGAATTCCTCGGCCGCGTCGATCACCAGATCAAAATCCGCGGCTTCCGTATCGAACCCGAAGAAGTCGCGACGGTCATCAAGAGCCACCCCGATGTGGCCGATTGCTATGTCACCGATCGCGACGATCCCCATGCTGGCAAGCAACTGGTAGCGTACTGGGTCCCCGCGCCCGGGGCGCGCCTGGAGCCTCAGCAAATCCGTGCCTTCGTCGGTGCACGCCTCCCCCGCTACATGGTCCCGGCAAGCTTTGTACCACTCGAGGCAATCCCGCTGACGCGCCACGGCAAAGTGGATCGCGGCAAGCTGCCCGCTCCGCAGAGCGCCGATTATGGCGAAAGCGGCGCCCGCATGCCCGCTCGATCGCCCCTCGAATTCCGGCTTACACAACTCTGGGAGGAAATCCTCGGAATCTCTCCCATCGGCGTTCACGACAACTTCTTCGACTTGGGCGGACACTCTCTCCTGGTCCCCCACCTGTTGACCGCCGTCGAGAAACGTGAGGGCGTCCGGCTGCCACTCAGCTTCCTATTCCTCCGCGGTACCATTGAGGCCATGGCCATGGAAATCACGTCCGGACAAGCGCCACAGCCATTCTCTCCCCTCGTTCCGATTCACCCAGGCGGCACACAGCCCCCGTTCTTCTGCGTACACCCCGGCGCTGGCTCCGTCCTCTCGTACTATGCCGTGGCCCGGCACTTCCCCGCCTCGCGATCATTCTATGGCTTGCAAGCGCCCGGCGTCGATGGCGATCAGCCGCCCGTCCAAACCGTTCAGGAACTGGCCGCAGTGCACATCCAGGCAATCCGGAGCGCATTCTCCCAGGGTCCCTACCACCTCGGCGGACACTCCTTCGGCGCCGTCGTCGCGTATGAAATGGCCTGTCAGCTAGAGCAGGATACTCCTGGAAGCGTCGGCCGTCTCATCTTGCTTGATCCCCCTCCCCCGTTCTCTAACAGCGCCGCCGGCCCGCTCCCGCCCGAGGAAATCGTAGCCTTCCTCGCCCGTGAAATCGGCGCTCACTTCCACATCGATCTCGGCATCTCAGCCCCCATGCTGGCCGGACTCACCGAGCCTGAGCAACTCGATCGCGTCGTCGCAAGCGCTGTCGCCGCCGGCATCTCACCCGCCGGAGCAGGCGCGCGGATGATCGCCGGGTTGGCCTCCGTTTACCGGGCTAGCCTCGCCGCCCTCAACGCCTATTCGCCCGCTCCCCGCAACGGCGCCATGACCCTGTTCCGTGTGAACTCTTCCGACGACCAAAACGCCGACGACTCCCTCGGCTGGCGCGCGCTCACCACCGGCCACGTGCGGGTTCGATTCGCAAGCGGCGCTCACACCACCATGGTCGCCGAACCACACGCTATCCCACTCGCCGCCGCCATCCTCGAGGAACTCGAAAAGAACTAGCTATGCCCCACGCACCCTCGCTTGTCGAAGTATCCCGCCCGGCGTCGGAAGCACCGGGGCCAAGCGGCCGGGCTCTGGTATCTTTGCTGTTCGACTGGCAACGCAACGGGCTGGCAGCGCTCGAGTCCCTGGCGCAGCAATACGGCGATGTCGTCTGCGTCCGTTTGCCCGGCGTGCGCGCCTACCTGCTCAACGGTCCCGACCGCATCAAGCATGCGCTCATCGACCACAGTGACAACTACCTGAAAACGCCAGGAAGCACACACGCCCGCATGTACTTCGGCGATTCCATGCAGTTGAACAACGGCGAGAGAGCCCGCCGCCTGCGCCAGTGGATCACGCCCATCTTTCACCACTCGCGCGTAGCGCAGGATATGAACAGCTTCATAATGCGCGCCATCGACGAATCCCTCTCCCAATGGCAGCCCGGCGCCCGGCCTACACTCACCAACGATCTCCTGGAGATGGCACTCTCGGTGGGCGTGCAAACCCACTTCGGAACAAACCCTGGCGAAGACACACGCCACGTCGCCTCCCTGTTTCAACAGGCATTGCTCGGTCTGAACCAGGTGTTCCTGCCCGCCTGGCTGCCCACGCCGACAAACAACCGGTACAGCCAAGCCATTCGCAAACTGGATGAGGCGGTCCTCGATCGCATCCGCCAGCGGCGGGCGACCGGACCCACCGGCACGGATCTCCTCTCCTCTTTCGTGGATCCCCAAGGCGCCAGTCAGGAGTCCGTGAGCGATGCGGAGATCCGCCACGAACTGGTCAGCATGATGGCGGCCGCCTCTCAGACCATCGGGATCGCCATCAATCAGACCCTACGGCTCGTCGCCCAACACCCGCGTGTGGGCGAGAAACTGTTCGACGAAGTGGCAAGTCTTCCCGGCGCCGGATCAGCCTACACCGAACAGGTCGTGAAGGAATCGCTGCGCATCGCGCCTCCGGCGGGCATGCTCGCACGCGTTGCAGCCGCCGACGATCAGGTGGGCCCATGGCGCATACCCGCCGGATCGAAGGTATTTGTATCGGCCTGGGTCATGCACCGCGACAGCCGCTATTTCGCTGACCCGCTCTCCTTCCGCCCCGAGCGCTGGACCCCCGATTTCGAGCGCAAACTCCCCCTCTGCTCCTATCTCCCGTTCGGCCGGGGAGCACGCAGTTGCGTGGCCGGCGCGCTGTCCACCCTGATCCTGAAGTGCATGCTCGCCAGCATCATCCAACGCTTCCGCCCCGAACCGTCGATACCGCCTGCAAGCACGGACTTCAAGCCATTCGATCGGGGAGACGTACCTCTGGCACTCCACGCCCGTCGATGAAGGAACATAGATGGCAACCATTCTAATCCTGGTTCTCCCGCTTCCCAGCCACATCAACAGCCACGCCCTGCTGGCAGCTAAACTGCAAGCCCGCGGGCATAAGGTCGTATTCGGCGCCATGGAAGATGCGGTGAGTCGTATCAAAGACTACGGTTGGCCTTGCATCCCCTTCTTCTCCTCACGCCTTCCTGAGGGCAAGATGAAGGACTGGCTCTCTGGCGAAATGGACCGCCCGGGCTGGCGCGGCAAGCTCGACTACCTGCTCGCCGAGCGCCGGAAACTCATGGAGCACGAGAATTTTGTCGAGGACCTCATCACCGGAGGTTATGTCGAATTCCTCAAGGCCGTGAATGAACTCGACCCGGCAGTCATTCTCATCGACAACGGACTTCACACCTACTGGGCACTCATGGCCCGCATGGTCGGCGTGCCGATCGCCTATACGAGCCTCCTGCTCCCCACCGCGGCCGACGACGTTATACCACCGCTCGACAGCCTCCTCTATCCCGCGCGCGACGTGGTTTCCAAACTCCGCGTTGCTCTTGCCTGGAGACTGCACTTCACTGCCCGCTGTGTGAGGACTATGCTCATGCGCCTGGCCGGCATTCCGGGTCCCATCGCGAGTATCCGCCGTCTGGCGCGCGCAACCGGATACCCGAGAAAACAACTCAACGTCCGGACCCTGCTTTTCCCGCTTCTCGAATTGCCCACACTCATGTTTTGCCCGCGGGAGTTCGATTTTCCGGAAGCCAAAACAGGTCCGCTCGTCCACCACGCCGAATCGCTCATCAATCTCGACCGCCCCGAGCCCGACTTTCCCTGGGAACGTCTGGAACCCTCAAAGAAACTGATCTACTGCTCCCTCGGCAGCGTCGCCTACAATCGCTACTTCTTCCAGCAGGTACTCGATGCGGTTGCGCGCGAGCCGGAATGGCAGTTGGTGATGAACATCGGACCCGCATTCTCGCAATCCGACTTTGGGCGAATCCCGTCCGGCACGATCCTGGTCAACGGAGCGCCGCAACTCGCCTTGTTACGCCACGCCGACGCCATGATCAACCACGGCGGCATCAACTCGGTGCGGGAATGCATCTTCTTCGGCGTACCCCAAGTCGTATTTCCCATCTTCTTCGACCAGCGCGGGTCCGCGGCCCGAGTGCAATTTCATCAATTAGGTGTCACCGGCGAGTTCGCCAAAGCGTCACCCGACCGCATACACCACTTACTCCAGCAGATCCTCACCGATCCGGACTTCCGCAACAGATCCCGCGGTATGTCGGCCAAATTCCAGGACCGCGAAAAGGAGCAACAGTCCGTCGCGTTCGTCGAAGGCCTGCTTGAGGTAAGGAGTCAGGCAATGGCGAGATGGACGGGCTCCGTTGATGAGTGATTCTGCCGCCCGGCAATGGTTTCCCTTCGCGCCAACATCGCGTCCCGGTTGCGTGCGGCTGATTTGTTTTCCGTTTGCCGGGGCCGGGGCATCGGTGTATCGCGCCTGGTCGAAGTTTCTGCCGCCTGTGTTTCTTGTCTCGCCAGTCCAGTTAAAGGGCCGCGAAGAACGTTGGAACGAGACGCCACATCGAACCATGGCCGAAATCGTTGCCGAGCTGGGTCCTGCTCTGGCCGATATGTGTGACGTGCCGAGCGTATTTTTCGGATACAGCATGGGCGCACTGGTTGCCTTTGAGTTGGTTCACTATCTTCGTCAGGCGGGGCTCCCGATGCCTTCTGCGTTAATTGTTGGAGCTCGCGGCGCACCGCATTTGCCGTCGACGAGAACTCCGATTTGGAACTTACCGGATGATCGTTTCCTGGCAGAGATCCGAGAGCTCGGTGGTGTGTCTGAAGAGATTCTCCAGTCTCCGGAGCTGCTGGAGTTTGTGATGCCGGCTCTCCGCGCCGATCTGCAGGTGTGCGAAACATATAGATACCAGCAACTTCCTCCGTTAGCTCTTCCGTTAGTCGCTCTTGGCGGCGTGTTAGATCGTCATGTGCCTCAAGCTCACCTGGAAGCTTGGCAGGCGCACACATCCTTGCCCCTAACAACGGAGCTCTTCCCAGGCGGCCACTTTTTCTTGAGGGAACACCGCGATTTGATGTTACGGAGTCTTATCAGTTTCCTGACGCGGTTAGCGCTTTAGCATCCGGGCGGCGCCCTCTTTGAATAGCAGCCGCGGTTCGCCTGACGATCCAGAAAAGCAGCCCGGCCACGACCACCACGGGGATCGCGTATGGTAACGGCCAGAGAAGTAGGGTCCAATAGGGGCCGCTGACAAAGAGCAATGCGGCAAAAACAATAAGCAGTGTTAATCGACGAATGTGTTGCAATCGCAGGTCCTTTTTAAAAACGCAATAGGCGGTCTATAATGTTCCACACACCCAAACAAACGAGCAGTATGAGCAATGGGAACGTGAGTAGACTCAAGACGAAGAATGCAGGCGGGAAGACAGCGATCATGATGAGCAGTCCTACTGCTGTGAGGAAACCAACGGGCGGAGTTCTTGGTGGAGTGGACGAGATTGTGAGCAACTGCTGTTTTGGTTCGACGGCTGCTGGTCTCGCGGGGGGGGGCACGCGTTTGATTCCCTCGACATCGGGCACAGGAGCGAGTTCACAGGCAATCGACGTAGCAACGGCGGCTGGTGTCTTGGCTTTTCTCGTCCTGACTGTCTTATTCATGGGTGTGATTCCTGGCTCCTGCTGAATCCGGGCATACGGCAAATAACAGATTCTTCACTGTCTGGGGTGGTAGGGCCTCGATCGGTCGTGGTTGATCCCGATAAGCGAGGGCGCTGGCGTACCCGGCGGCGAGAGGGGGGGAGTGCATCGTCCAAGCCGACGCTTCTTCTGGATCGCCATCGACGTGCATTAGTCGCACCGGTTCGTCACTGCCAATGGTGACTGCAAAACCGTTCAGTGGAAACGACAGGCCGCGCCCATCTGCTTTAATGAAAGCCTCTTTTCGTGTCCAACAGCGAAAGAAAGAGTCTACTCGCTCCTGTCCAGAGGTCCGTCGGATGCTTTCGAACTCTCGCGTGCAGAAGAATCTCCTAGCGATGTTATCCAGATCCTCAATCGGGCGAATCTTCTCTATGTCGACACCGAGTTCGCATCCGCGTGCAAACGCAAAGACGGCCAGCCCTCCGGAGTGGGACACGTTGAAGGAGAGGTTGGCTGTGTCGTGATCCAGACGTGGTTTGCCATGAGATCCGATTCGATAGCGTATCGACTGCGGCTGGATACCGGTATACCGAGCTATCAGGATGCGAAGGGCCGCCCTGGCCGTGAGGAAATCCCGCGCTACCTGTCCAGTCCGGCGGTCGCCATCCAGGAGTTCGGCGGGTGGCAGTAGGGTGCGGCATTGCTGAATACCACTCGTAGTTGTGTCGAGCCAGACCGGCCAGAGATGAATGAACCGGTCGCAGGGTGGGGCGTGTAGGTGTGGCTTGTTCATGACATTCGACGGTAGGCGTGGCCGAATACGGTCCCGTTAGCCCTCCATCTTTTTACGCAGGCTGAGGGGGCGCATGTCGGTCCATAACTCCTCGATTTTTGCCAGGCAAGCCGCCTTAGGGCCGCTGAAACCGATAGCGAGCCAGCCAGCCGGGATATCCTTGTAATCAGGCCAGATGGAATATTGTTCCTCGTGGTTGACCACCACCTTGTATAACGTAGAGTCTTCCGTTTCGTTGTTCATGTGAAAAAGTGTGAGTCGCGTTCCTTGGTTGGTGAGGGCGCAGATCCTTTGGATGTCACTCCTTGGGATTGGCCGGAGGCTTGTCATTCATGACAGATTGGGATGGAGTCGTATCCCAAATGCAATTCTCCATATGGCTGTTTCCAGGATCGAGTCGCAGTTGTTCGCGAAGCAGGCGGATGGAATTGCGCAACGAGTTCACCACGTAGCCATTCGTTTGGAGTGCGGCGCGAGTTTCTTCCAACTCTTTCGCTGTGATTCCGAGATTCTGCAGTTGGATGGCGACCGATAGCTGCTCCAGTTGCGACTGCCAGTCCTGCAAAGTTTTAACGCCCTCATTGAAATCATCCTGGACGCTCTTCTTGACGGCCAAAGGCAGCGGGCTGGTCACCTGGGCGGTTCGATTCGCAATCTCGAAGGCAATCCGGCGGCGCTCGGCAATTTGCGCCGCAATTTGGACATTCAAATTCGCTATTGCATCCGGAGCCAGTTTTCGGATGTCGATCCGCAAGGGGAGGTCTTCCAACCTCCCCGGACCGCTGTCCGTCGTTGTGCCTGTCGTTGCGCGTATTCGCCTTAGGTCCGCGAGTTGGTGCTCCATCGCCGAAAGCCTCAGGTGTACGTGCATTGCTAAGTGCTCCTCTTTATCGCTTAGGATCTGGGTAGCACACTCAGCCTGTTCCAGGGTGTCCCGGAGTAGCTTGCCCTGTTCGTACTCGTCATCCGTCGCGCGTCTACAACCCGACGCCAGTAATGTCAGTGTGCATAGAGCGAGGAGGTTTCGATTCCGCAAGCCTTATCCTACCTTAAGTCGACAAAAGGCAAACAGATTTCCATCTTCCATGTGCAAAAACCATAGGATAGTCACAAACAATGATAACAGGTTTTGCTTCAGTCTGGAGCGCTGAGCGACATGACTGGTTAGCCTAATTGGCTGGTCCCGGTCGGGGACAGCTCTGTAGTCTGAGGAGGCCGGCGATTCTCGGGTAACTGGCAGGCAGTTTCCACTAGAGTCTGCGTACTGCCGAT
>Ga0194128_10001965_pt1 | contig 34417 bp, 25 predicted proteins | sample TA2KigCa65mmetaG_FD_148650 | JGI IMG/M metagenome (GOLD analysis project Ga0194128, IMG submission 148650) | Freshwater microbial communities from Lake Tanganyika, Tanzania - TA2015037 Kigoma Deep Cast 65m | ecosystem: Environmental > Aquatic > Freshwater > Lake | place: Tanzania: Lake...
CGATTAACCAGCAAGGATTAACGCTGGTGCCGCTCGATGTCCGCGTGGTCAAGGGAGAGCTTCTGATTCGTGCTAAGGATCCTCGCTATGCGTCCCCTGGTCCGGATGAGGCGCAGAAGTTTCCGGCAACGCGCCGGTAGTGGCCGATGCGTGTCGCTCGCGAGACGATTGGAGACACCCGCGAGGAGCATTTCACAACGAACCGCACTCCGCCGGTCTTCGTGCCTTCCGGCAGCCAGCTGACGTCGCGGCAGACTATCCGTACTCCGGCTGATCAACCACGAGACAAATCCTGCGTCCCGGCAGTCTGGCCCAGCTCGGGCTAATCATCCGTCAGGTAAGCCCGCGTCACGGCCAAATACAACGACATCAGTTTTTCGGCGTTGCTTGGCGTGCGTCAACTGCCGAGTACTTGTCCATGGCCTCCGTCGTTGTGGCAGTTCCGGTCCGAGGACAAAGTTTCCGCGGCGCCATCGACGGATTCTAATTCCAGGGAACCCCCGTCATTGCGACCGGCGGTATTGGCGACGCGCAAACGGAGAGGTTTCTCCGAGGCCGCCTAAACCGCCAGCGCCCGCTGACGCGAACCCCGTCCCAAAGGCGGCGTACAATGGCTTCGATGAAGTTTCTTCCGATCGCCTTCCTGCTGACCGCGACGTTGTCCGCGCAACCCGACCTCAACAAAGCCGACCGGCTTGAAGAGTTTCGCGACCTCGGCTTCGGTCTCTTCATCCACTGGTCGGTGGATTCGCAGACCGGCGTGGTCATCTCGCACTCGCTGGCGGGCGCCGACGAGGCCTATACGAACCGCTTCTACAACGATCTCCCGAAGACTTTCAACCCGCGCAAGTTTCACCCCGAAGATTGGGCGGCGCTAGCGAAGCTGGCGGGGATCCGTTACGTCGTTTTCACAACGAAGCATCACTCCGGTTTTGCGATGTGGGACACCAAGACGACCGATTTCGGAATCATGCAGACTCCGTTCAAACGGGATATCACACGCGAGGTTTTGAACGCGTTCAAAACACACGGCATCCGGCCTGGCATCTACTTTTCCCCCGACGACTTCTGGTGGCTGTGGAAGAACAAAATCGACATCCAGCGCAACATTCCCTCCGTGCAGCCGAGCAATAATCCGGGCCTCCTGAAACTCGACAGCGATCAAGTCCGTGAATTGATGACCAAGTACGGTCCGATCGATTTCGTGTTCTTCGACGGCGAGGCGCATCAGCTCCGCGAAATCGCCTGGACGCTCCAACCAAACACGATTGTCACGCGCGGAGCAATTCCAACACCGGAACTCTATGTGCCGGGCATTCCGCTCGACGGCGTGTGGGAAGCCTGTTTCACAATGGGCACGGCGTGGCAGTATCAGCCGCGGAACGAGACCTACAAAACAGGCGGGCAAGTTATTGACCTTCTGGTCGAAACACGCGCCAAGGGCGGCAATCTGCTGCTCAATGTTGGCCCGAAACCCGACGGCGAGTTTCCGATCGAGCAGGAAGAACGGCTTCGGGAACTCGCGTTGTGGATGCAAGTGAATCAGGAGGCCATTTACGGTGTGCGACCGTGGGTGATCACCAACGAACAGAACATCTGGTTCACCAAGTCGAAGAACGCCGACACCGTCTATGCGATCGTCAAGCAGCAGCCGCAGTGGATTCGCGGACAATGGCGCGATTTCGTGTTGAAGAGCGTCGCGGCAACGGAGAAGACGCAGGTTACCGTGCTTGGACAAAACGGCCGTGTCTTGGAGTACCGGCCAGAAGCGAATCCGTCGCCCTCGCTCAAACAGGAAAACGACGGGCTCCACATCCGCGCGATGTTCACGCACCGCCTGCAGGACAACAGCCGCTGGCCGAATCCGATTGTGTTGAAGATCACCAAGGTGAAGCCGGCGTTCGCGCCGCCGAAGATCGAAACGGGCGGAGGGACGTTCTCTGGCGGGACCGCAACCGTGCGCGGAGATCTTACCGATCTCGGCAAGTCGGCAAGCCTTGAAGTTGGGTTTGAATTCCGGAGTATCATAGGTCTCGATGCGAGCGACCGCTCGATTCCGTGGCAGCAAGGGCCGTCGACGACGCGCACATCGACGGGCGAGTTTTCGCTCGAGTTGAACGGCTTGAGCGCCGCGGGCATCTACGAGTACCGCGCGTGGGCGAAGCATCCGCTATTGACGATCTACGGAGCGGAAAAGCGGCTGGCGACGCACTGACCGCGTGCCGGCGTTTCCGCTATACTGAGTTCCCATGCGCCGCTGGATCATTATCGCCCTGTTGCTCATCGTCGTCGTGCCCGCGATCGGCGTTGGTGCGTGGGCTTGGGCCGCATTGAAATTTGCCTATTCGACGGGCGATCGAACCGGATATGTGCAAAAGATTTCGAACAAGGGCTGGCTATGCAAGACCTGGGAAGGCGAATTGACGATGATGACCGCGCCGGGCGTTCCGGCGCAGACGTTTCAATTCACCGTGCGCGACGAAGCAGTAGCGGGACAGATCCGCATGTCGAGCGGCCAGAAGGTTCGCATCACCTACGAACAACACAAAGGTCTTCCGACGAGCTGTTTCGGGGAGACTGAATATTTCGTCACCGGAGTCCAAGCGGTCGCACCATGACACGACGGGCCTTTCTTGCTAGCGTAACCGCGACCGCGGCGCAGTCACGCAAGCCGAATCTATTGCTGATTCTCGCCGACGATCTCGGCTACAGCGATTTGGGGTGCTTTGGCGGCGAAATCAAGACATCGCATCTGGACGCGCTCGCGGGCGCCGGCGTGCGGCTGACGCAGTTCTATAACTACACGCGTTGTTGTCCGTCGCGCGCGGCCCTGATGACTGGCCTGTACCCTCACCGCGTTGGCGTTGGCGCGATGATCGGAGGGCCGAATGCACCGGCGCGGCCCGAGGCCGGCTATCAGCCGCGCATGGCCGCCGATTGCTTAACGCTTCCGCAAACGCTAAAGCGCGCGGGCTACAAAACGCTGATGTGCGGCAAGTGGCATTTGGGCGCGAACCTCACGCCGATCGACCGCGGCTTCGATGAGTTCTATGGAATGATCCACGGATTCGACAGTTTTTGGAACGAGCAGGTTTACACGCGTCTGCCGAAGGACCGGCCCGTGCGCGCTTCCCAGAACTTCTACGCAACCGATGCGATCACCGATCACGCACTCGATTTCATCGCAAATGCGCGCGGCGAGGCCAAGCCGTGGTTTCTCTATCTCGCCTACAACGCGCCGCATTTTCCGTTGCACGCTCCCAAAGAAATCATCGACGCGTACGCGCCGGTGTACGAGAAAGGCTGGGATGCGATCCGTGCGGAGCGGTTGCGGCGGCTGCGCGAAATGAAGTTGATCGACGCACGATGGGAGGAGACGCCGCGATCCTCAATTCCGGCCAACCGTTTCAACGGCGAGACCGGATGGGCGGGCAAGGATAACCCAGCCTGGAACTCGCTTACCGAGGACCGCCGCAAAGATCTTGCGCGGCGAATGGCCACCTTCGCCGCCATGGTCGAACGAATGGACACGAACATCGGCCAGATCGTCGGCGACTTGAAGCAACGCGGCGAATTGGAAAACACATTGATCGTTTTCCTGAGCGATAACGGCGCATGCGCCGAATGGGATCCGTTCGGTTTCGATGGCAGTTCCGGTCCGAACAATAAACTTCACAAGGGCGCGGAACTGAATCAGATCGGTCAACCGGGAACGTATCACAGCTACGGCAGCGGGTGGGCCAATGCATCCAACACGCCGTGGCGGCTGTACAAACACTACGGGCACGAAGGCGGCATCACGACGCCGTTCATCGCGCACTGGCCCGCGCGATTGAATCGTTTGATTTCGCATCGGCCCGCACACATAATCGACCTCATGCCGACCCTGGCGGCGATCGCGGGCGCGGCGCCGGTTTCATCCGATGGCGTCGACATTCTCCCGGTGCTGCAAGGCAAGCCCGTGAAGCGCGGTCCTTTGTATTGGGAGCATGAGGGCAACCGTGCGATGCGAGATGGCCGCTGGAAGTTAGTGGCCCTTGGGCCGGCCGGGGTGTGGGAGTTGTACGATCTCGAGAAGGATCGAACCGAGATGCACAATCTCGCGGCGAAGCATCCGGAGATCGTCGCGAGGATGGCACGGCAGTGGGAAGAATGGGCGCGGAAGACGAATGTTCTGCCTTGGATTTGGACTCCCCAATACGCGACGTCGAGCGGCTGACGGTCCGCCCGGAAAACAAATCGCGGGCAATCGCCGCGGGGTCGCATTTCAAAGATGCTGTGTACTCGTGCGTTTTTCCTGTTTTGTTTTTTGCCCGCGGCGTGGCCGCAAGATACAACCGCGACCGGTCCGATTAGCGGCGTAGTCAAAAGGGATGGTGGTCAACCAGCGCCGGGCGCGCAAGTGTGTGTGCAGGACACGAATCGATGCGCGGTGACCGGCGTGGATGGGACGTTCCGGATTCCCGAAATCAGGGCGGGCATTGCGTTGTTGTCGGTCACGATCGCCGGTCAACCGGCGCTCAAGAACATCCGGGCGGAAATGCGCCCGTTATGGCGGGAGGCATGCGCAGGAGGAGCGGCCGACGTCGAGATCGCACAATGCGGTTACGTTAACACCGGGGATGCGGCGCAGCGCGGGGATATGAAGCGAGTCCGCCGCCCGCCCGCAACCGATTATGCCAAACCGCATCTCCTCTATTTAGACTGCACGGAGGCCCGCGTCGCACCGGTCGAGATGCCGCCGTCGACCAGCAACGTCTGTCCGCTGACGTACCGGCTCTCTTCGGAAGAGAGGAATACGACCGCGCCGTCGAGATCGTTCGGCTGGCCCGGACGTTTGACCGGAATACGTTCCTTCAAGTACTCAAGCCACTCCTGGTTGTCGTAGAGCACTTTGTTTTGCTCGGTGCGAAACCAACCCGGGGCCAAACAATTCACGGTGATTCCGTTTTTGCCCCACTCGTCGGCAAGAGCCATAGTCAACTGCTTAACACCGCCACGCGAGGCGCAATACGGCGCGATGCCGGCGTAGCCGAACACACTTGTTACCGAACCGATGTTGATAATGCGGCCGTATTCGCGCGGAATCATTTTCTTCGCGATTTGTTGCGCCACGAAGAAGGTTCCGCGCAGATTGGTTTCGAGCACGAGGTTGTACTCGTCCCAGCTAATATCGACGGCTGGCTTGCGCACATTGCAGCCGGCGTTGTTCACCAGGATGTCGATCTTGCCATAGGCGGCTTCGGCCTCCTCCGCGAACTTCACGATGCTGTCGTAGTTGCGGACATCGAGCTCGACGGGAATCGCCTTGCGACCGAGAGCTTCGATCTCCTTTACAAACGCGGCACAGTCGTCTTTCTTGCGGCTCGTGATCACAAGGTCGGCGCCGGACTTCGCCAACGCCCTTCCGAAGTACTGGCCGAGCCCGCGGCTCGCGCCTGTCACCACGGCCACGCGGCCGGTGAGGTTGAAGAATGGAGTTGGATTCATCAGGGCTGCACGATCACTTTCATCAGATTTGGTTCGTGATTGTAAAGCCGGTTGAATGCGTTGGCCGCGTCATCGAGCGAAACCTTCGCGCTGATGATCTTGTCGACTTTGATCAATCCTTTAACGAGCAAGTCGATGCAGGCCGGATACTCGCCGTTCGAACCGCAAGTACCCTGCAGACGGATCTCGCGCGTAACCACTTTCTGCAAGTGCAGGTCGATACGCGGCGTGATGTTTCCGATTAGCGTCACGACACCGCCCTTGCGCACGCAATCGAGCGCGGTTTGAATCGGCGAAGTCGCGCCAACGGCTTCGAGCACGATATCGGCGCCGCGGCCTTCGGTGCGCTTGACGATTTCGGCGGCGGCATCGCAAGTCTTCGGATTGAAGCCTTCGGCCGCGCCGAGTTCCTTGGCGAGCGCGAGCTTCGCGTCGTCGAGATCGATGGCGTACACCGTTGTGCAGCCCGCGTTCAGCGCGGCTTGAATCGTCAACAATCCGATCATGCCCGCGCCAACAACAACAGCCGTGTCCCCTAATTTCACCGGCGTAATATCGACGGCATGAACGGCGACCGAAACGGCTTCGATTAACGCGGCATGTTCGAACGGCAGCGCGTCCGGAATCTTGTAGCAGATACGCTCTGGCACCGAGACGTATTCGGCGAAGGCGCCGTGCCGGCGGTAGTCGCCGCACGAAACGCCGAGAATGACGCGGCTGTCGCAGAGATTGCGATGTCCGCTCGTGCAGAAGGAGCACTTTCCGCACGAGATCATCGAGTCGAATGTCACGCGGTCGCCCGGCGCGAACGCCTTGACGGCGCCGCCGATCTTCTCGACGGTGCCGGCGGCTTCGTGACCCATTACCAGCGGAGGGATGCGGCGGCCGCTGGAGCCGTCGATGCCGTGGATGTCGCTGCCGCAGATGCCGCAGGCGCGTACCCGCACGAGAATGTCGTCTGGGCCGATCTCGGGCTCGGGGAAGTCGGTGACTTCCAGCTTCATGTATTCCTTGAGAAGTAGTGCTTTCATATGATTCTACTATGATAAGTCCATGTACCGTCGAACGTTTTTGATGAGCGCGGCAGCGCTCGCCGCCGATCGTGTTCGCCTCGGCGTGATCGGCGCCGGCGGCCGGGGCACGTTTGTCATGAGCGAGTTTCAAAAAGATGCCGCTGTCGATGTCACGGCGATCTGCGATGTGTATGAGCCGAATCTGGAACGCGCGTTGTCAAAGGCGCGCGGCGCGCAGGCGTATCGCGACTATCGCAAGCTGCTGGATACGAAATCGACCGACGCCGTTTTGATTGCAACGCCCGAACACTGGCATCACCGCATGGTGCTGGATGCGCTCGCCGCGGGCAAGGATGTCTACGTCGAGAAGCCGTTGTGCCAGACGCCGGAACAGGGCGTGGAACTTGTTGCGGCGGAGGCGAAGTCGAAGCAGATCGTGCAGGTCGGCATGCAGCGGCGCTCGTACGATTTGTATTTGCAGGCCCGCGAAGTGATCGCGGCGGGAACGTTGGGCACGGTGCGGATGGTGCGCGGTTGGTGGCTGAACAATCACGTAGACGCGGCGCCGGCGGGGAAGCTCGAAGGCAAACTCGATTGGGAGCAGTGGCAGGGCCCGGCGGAGAAGCACGAATTCGATCCGGGACGATTTCGGAACTGGCGATTCTATTCCGAGTACGCGGGCGGCATCGTAGCCGATCAGGGCGCGCATGTTTACGATGGCATTCACATGCTGATGAACGCGTCGTATCCGCTCGCGGTGACCGCGGCCGGCGGGCGTCCGCATCGCGCCGGTGTGAACACGGCGGAGTCGGTGGTCGTTACGGCCGAATACCCGGAAGATTTTCTGGGCGTGTTCTCGATCAACTACGCAGCGATGCGGTATCAAAGCCGCAACGATCAACTCAATCAACTCGACGGCAACAAAGCGCGAATGGATGTCGGCCGCGAGATCTGCCGTGTGTATGCCGCGGGCAAGGAAGATGAGTTGTTGCTCGAACGCAAATCGGCGCGCGGTTTTGGATTCGCGACGGAGCTGCATGTCCGCAATTTCCTCGAGTGCGTGCGCACGCGGCGGAAGCCAACGGCGCCGATGTGGCTCGGCTTTCAAGCTGCGCTCGTTGTACAAATGGCGAATCTGTCGATCAAACACGGGCGGCGCATTCGTTGGAACGACGCGGCGAAGAAAGTGGAGATGTCGTAATGGTCCGGCGGGATCTGCTCACCGGCGCGCTGGCGCCCTTCGCGCAATCCGCGCGCGCCGAGCGGCCGAACATTCTGCTGATCCTGACCGACCAGCAGACGCACAACGCCTGGAGCGGTTGCGGGAATCCATGGCTGCGCACACCGGCGATGGACTCAATCGCCACTCGCGGTCTCGCCTTTACAAACGCGATCTGCCCGTATCCGGTGTGCTCGCCTTCGCGATCGGCGATTTTCACCGGCCGCATGCCCCACGAGTCCGGCGTGATGGACAACGGCAAGTCGATTCCTCCCGGCATAGCGACGATGGGCGAAATCTTCCGCGCGACGGGCTACAACACTGCCTACGGCGGCAAGTGGCATCTGCCGAAATCGTTCGACGGCATGACGGCATTCACGAAGATCGCTGGCGGTTCGGCGCTTGGCCGCAATATGGACGCGCCGCTCGCCGACGCGTGTGTGAAATGGTTGCGCGCCAATCCGAAAGGCCCGTATTTATTGGTCGCGAGCTTCATGAACCCTCACGACATTTGCGATTGGATTCGCCAACAGCCTGGCGCACGCGAACATCCCAACGTCGACAAGTATCAGCCCGCACCCGTGAACATGGGCGTTGACCCCGATGAACCCGAGGCGATTCAACACCATCGTAACGCCGGTTATGACTTGATGTCGCAGACGGTTGGGATCGCCAAGGACTGGCAGCCGGACGACATGCGGCACTATCATCACGACTACTACCGCATGGTGGAGCAGGTCGACGGCGAGATCGGCAAAGTGCTGGCCGCGGTCGATCTTCCAAACACCGTCGTGATTTTTGCGAGCGATCACGGCAAGGGACTTGGTGCGCAACGATGGGCGCAGAAGGCGGCGTTTTATGAGGAGTCGTTGCGTGTGCCGCTGTTGATCGCCGGACCTGGTGTTGTGAAAGGCGTCAATCGTCAACTCGCGACGCTGGCCGACATCCTACCGACCATGTGCGCGATTGCGGGCCTGCCCGCGCCGAAAGAAAGACGCGGCGTGAATTTGCTCGCTCCGTTTGATCGAGCTTTCGTAACGAGCGAACTGCGTTACGGCGCGGCGGAGCGTGAAGGGCGCATGCTGCGCACGAGGCGATACAAATACATCCGCTTCAACTCCGGCGCACGGCCCGAGCAGTTGTTTGATCTCGCGAGCGATCCGGGTGAAACGATTAATCTTGCTCGGCGGCCGGAAGGCGCTTCAGTGTTGGATGAGCACCGGCAATTGATGCGTGGCTGGTTGGCGAGCACCGGAGATGTGTTTCAGATACCTTCATCGCGAAGCCAGTAATAGGCTGTGTTCGACCGCACACCGAACGCTTCGACTTGCACCGGCACGTAGCCGCGGTAGGGAAAGCCGGCGGGGATATCGCACTCGACCACGCCCGCCTGGTAGCTGGCGGACAGACGTTGGCCAGCGATCCAAACGGCGACATCCGCGCTGTCGACGAGAGCCATTCCGCCGAGCGCCAGCGTCAGTTTTGCAGGTACAGAGCGCGGCTGGCGATCGAAGGTAGCATAGAGGCCCGGAGAAACCGGACGGACCTCGAATCGGACCGACGAGGGCAGCGTCGATGGCACACGCAACTCGGCTGGGCCGATCGCGAGTGTGCGCGGCAGAAGCAGATTCACCTGTTGTCCGAAGGTCGCGCCAACGATCGTATGTTCGACACCGGCCGCGTCGCGAATAGTGAAAGCTGCTTCGCGCGCGGGAAACTCCGAAGCCGTGAATAGCGATGCGATGGCGCCCGGCGAGAGCGGCCCTTGCCGAAAGCCGGCCGCATGAACAAAGCCGCCTGGTAGCGGTTGCTGTGGGCCGAGAAGTATCGCTGTCGGACGGGTGAAATTGTCATTGCGGTCGCCAGCCAGGATGCAGAAGCGAACGAGTTCGGACTGTGCGGGCACGCGTATGGGCACTCGCCGGTAGATCTGGTAGCCATCGTTCGCATCGCAAACGGTGACCGAAGCCGGGCCGAATTTGTAGCGGTAGTCGGAGATGTCGGGCACGAGAAAATTCATCCGAACCGAGTAGCCGTTCTCCTCGCCGAAGACATCCCAAAACGGCGAAATGACGGGAGGGGTTGCATCGACCGCCGTGTGCACGTAGGTTGCGAATCGCGCCGGCTGCCAGCGCCCGCCGGCGCCGCCGAGCAGGCACAGCACATAACGCGCTTCGGCCTTCGGAATTTCTTGGTTGAACCGTGTCGACGCTTCAATCGGGCCCGAGTATCCGCGTTCGTCGCGACAATCGACTTCGTGCTCTCGACCCGTCTTGTACCGATAGTGTGTGTATGGCGCGTCACCGAGCGCGATGTCCCACGACGCCCCTGGCCGCACGGAAACAAGCGGCGCCCCGCGCAACGGGAACTCAATGCCCGGGTCGAGCGTGCAGGTCGATTGACGCAGGTTGAAGCGGCCGCCGTTGTCGAAACAGCCGTCGATGCCGCCGAGGGGCAGTGCATAACCGGCGTCGAGCTCTACATGAGCGCCATTTTCGCCGAGCTCACACGGCGAGCTCGTGAAACAAACGAAGTCGCCGGAACTGAATGTGTTCCCTTGCGTCGACGTATTGATAATCGCGGCAACCCGATTCGTACGCTTATCGAACACCGGTGAACCCGACGCTCCACCGAAAACCGCGCCGCAACGAAGCCGCAGGGCGTCGTGAAATTTCCATGGGCCCTCCGCGAGTTGGGCGATGCGTTCTACGGCGCAATCGGACCGGCGTAGCCATTGCTCTTCGGCGGGAATTCCGTTTACCGGCAGACCGATTGAGTAGACCTCATCGCCCCGCCGGAGCGGCGCGTCCGAAAGCATCACCGGCTGAACGCGCATCGCATCGAGTTGCGCCCATGTGGTATCGAGTTCAACGACACCGATATCGAGTCCCTTCAACGTGCCGTAAGGGATGGACTTCACGCGCAACGGCTGGGCGGTGTTTGGGGAATCGAAGAACTGGCTGAATGCGGCCGTGCCGTTGCGTGTTGGGACGTTGGTTTCGACCTGGTTCTGGACGCCGCCGCCGAGCACGCAGTGGCCATTTGTCAGGACGTAAACGGGAGCCTCCGGACTCGGCCGCGGGCGGATGAGGAACGCCGTGCAGGAACCCATCACGCGCAGGCGTGCGATGCCAGAGAATTCCGGCCGGGAACGGAGCAGTCTCGATGGATTCGGATTCGCTTCGAGTGCAGCTGCGGTCAATAAAATCAGGGGCGCCAGTGGCATCCTGCCAGATATAGCATTTGCCGCGCCAACCGTGTCCGCCGTGAAAAATAGGATGCGTAATCCTATTTTTCATGATTAAACGGTGTTAACCACAATGTGAAGAATAGGAGCTGGTATCCTAAATTTCATGATCATCAGGGAAAGAGTCGTCGCCGGCATCCGCTCCAACATGCGGCAGTTCCAGGTGACCGCGCTGCTCGGTCCCAGGCAATGTGGAAAGACAACACTGGCGCGCGGCATGCACGTCCGGCCCGAAAACTACTTCGACATGGAGGACCCTCGCGACGTCACGCGACTTGATAATCCGCGCACGGTGCTCGCAAAATTGAAAGGTCCAGTTGTGATCGATGAAATCCAACGAATGCCGGACCTGTTCCCCCTGCTGCGTGTTTTGGCGGATCGGCCAGGCCGGCCGGCTTCGTTTCTGATTCTCGGAAGCGCGACGCCCGACCTTGTCAAAGCCGCTTCCGAGTCCCTCGCTGGCCGAATCGGTTTCATCGACCTGACCGGCTTCGACTTGGAGGAAGTTGGCGCGGACAATCGCGATCGACTCTGGCTTCGTGGCGGATTTCCAGGTTCCTTCCTGGCTGCGAGTGACGACGCCAGCTTCCGCTGGCGAGCCAATTTTTTTCGCACATTTCTGACGCAGGATCTCCCCGCTTTCGGCATTCGCGTACCGACCGAGCGGCTCAGGCGTTTTTGGATGATGTTGTCCCACTATCACGGACAGATCTGGAACGCGAGTGAAATCGGGGCGTCTTTGAATCTAGACTACAAATCTTGCCAATACTACCTTGACATCCTGCGCAACACTTTCATCCTTCGCACCCTGCAGCCTTGGTTCGAGAACGCCGGCAAGCGGGAACGCCGCGCTCCAAAAGTCTATATGCGTGATTCCGGGCTCTTCCACACCCTGATGAACCTGCACTCCATGCGAGATATTGAATCGCATCCCAAACTTGGCGCCTCTTGGGAGGGATTTGCCATTGAGCAAATCATCAGCGCGTTTCGTCTGGCCGCCGACGAGTGTTTCTATTGGGCCGTTCATTCGGGACCCGAGATCGACCTTCTGATGATGCGCGATGGCAAGCGGACGGGATTCGAAATCAAGTTCGCGGACGCCCCGCGGCTGACGGCGTCGATGATGACCGCGATGGAGCACCTGCGTCTCAACCGGCTCTACGTTGTGTATCCGGGCGAACTGCGCTACGATCTCGCCACCGGTATTGAAGCGATTCCGGTTACGGACGTTCCCACGCTCAACGCCAAGAAAAAACGCCGTACCGCAAGATAATTCAATTTTTCACTTGCAAGTGGTGGTCGAGTCATGTTAGTCTGACTAAGTCGTCGTCGACGACCGTTATGACAAGCACGAACGAACGCAAACAAATCCGTGATTCCTTCGCGCGAGCGTGTAGACTTCCAATAGTCCTATCGCGGCGCGGATAATTGCGCGCGGCTATTTTCTAAGTTTGCCATCACTTCGATGGCTTGCAAGGGTGTCCTCGACCGGATAAGTGCCCCGGGGCGGCAGCGTCTTATCGCTGCGCGGCGCAGGCTCGCTGAGTGACTGCGTACCGGCCTTTTCGCGTCGTTGACCTATTCGACGACTAGCTCAACGGTTAGAGCATTGGGCAATCCCCCAAGGGTTGCGGGTTCGACTCCCGCGTCATCGCCAACTAACGACCAGCCTGTAAAGCTGACTCCGTGAATCTGCAATTCACCGGGCCGCCGAGTTCTTTTGGGGAACGGCTTTGCGCCAAGTGGAAACTGTCACTTATCGAGGTTTGCTAAGTGGCTTATAACTTCGGCCCGCCGTTATGGCGGAAAAAGGGCCGGCCCCCCGGTGGGTTATTCAGAACATTTTCAAGAAGGAGGAGAAACCAATGTGGAAGAAAGTAATTGTACGTGAAACCGAGCGCGCCCTGGTGTTGGAGCGTGGCCGTTTGGCCGCGGTTCTGGGTCCGGGCGTGCACCGCGTGTGGACGTTCGCGCGCGGCATCGAGATCGAAATCCTGTCGACGTTGCTGACCAAGGCTGTGCCGGCATGCGGCGCCGAACTGGTCCGCGCGAAGTCCGCGTTGGTTGACGAGTACTTCGAGCGCGTGATCGTTGCCGAGGGCCGCGTCGCCGTGGTCTTCTCCGACAAGATGTTGATCTCCGTGCTCGGCCCCGGTGAGACCGCGTTGATCTGGAAAGCGCCCCGCGCAATCGAGATCCGCGAGTTCGACATCGTGGCCGAGCCCGAGGTCGACGCTGCGATGTTGCCCGCTCTCACCCGCATGGGCGCGAACGCGGCCAAGGTGCAGTTCGTCACGGTGCCCGACCAGACCGCGGCGCTGGTCTATGTGAACGGCAAGTTCGTTCGCGTGGCCGGTCCCGGTGTGACGGCGTTCTGGACGGCGCTCGGCGCGGTACGCGTCGAGTTCGTCGACCTGCGTCGCCAGATGCTCGACATCAACGGCCAGGAGATGTTGACCAAGGACAAGGTCACTCTGCGTGTGAACATCGCCGCCGAGTACCGCGTCGTTGATCCCGTTCTGGCGGCGTCGAAGGTTCGCAACGCCGGTGAAGTGTTGTACCGCTTGCTGCAATTGGCGGTACGGCGCGCTATCGGTTTGAAGACGCTCGACGAGTTGCTTGCCGACAAGGTCGAGATCGATGCCATCGCGGCCGGAGCGATCCGTGCCGAGATGTTGTCGATCGGCGTCGAGGTCGGCGCGATGGCGCTCAAGGACGTCATTCTGCCTGGCGAGATCCGCGAGATCTTGAACCAGGTAGTGGCGGCCGAAAAGCAGGCGCAGGCCAACCTGATCAAGCGCCGTGAAGAGACGGCGGCCGCGCGGTCGCTGTTGAACACGGCGAAGTTGATGGAGGAGTCGCCTCTGTTGCTTCGTTTGAAGGAACTGGAGACGCTCGAGAAGTTGACGGAGAAGGTTGGTTCCGTGACGGTGACCGGTGGCTTCGAGGGCATGCTCGAGAAGTTGCTGGTGCCGATCCGGAAGTAATTCGCGCCGAAGTGCCCGGGCCGCTAAAGGCGGGCGGCCCGGGCTGTGGCGAAACGCGATATGCTCGCTAACGGCCCATGAAACTCGCCCTATTCGTTCTACCCGCGTTGATCGCCGTAGCCGCCGATCCCGATAACGTCGTCATTCATCGTGCGGTCGATTACACATCCATTCCCCAGGGCAAACTGGCCATGGATATTGTCACACCGAAAGCCGCGGGCCAGTATCCCGGCGTTGTGTTGATTCACGGCGGCGGCTTCAGCGGCGGTTCGCGTGACAGCTATCTGCCAATGGCGATTCGCCTCGCGCAGAACGGTTACGTCGCCGCGGCGGTGAGCTACCGCCTCGCGCCGATGTTCCAATTTCCACTTCCATTGCATGACGTCAAAAGCGCGGTGCGATTCCTGCGCGCCAACGCCGCCAAGTATTCCCTCGACACCACGCACATGGGCGCGATCGGCGTCAGTGCCGGCGCGACATGGGCGCAGTTCCTCGCCACATCGCGTAACGTTACCTCGTTGGAAGGAAGCGGCCCCCACAAGGACCAATCGAGCGCCGTCGATTGCGCCGTCAGCTACTACGGCCGTTCCGACATGCTCCGCAGTTACGAAGGCAGCCGCAACGCCGCGCAAGCTTTGCCGCAACTACTCGGCGGCGATCGCAATGCCGCGCGCGACACCCATCTCCGCGCCAGCCCGCTAAACTGGATCACGCCCGACTCCGCTCCGATTCTTGCCATTCACGGCACGCGCGATCTAAACGTCCCTTACGAACAATCGCGGCTTCTCGTCGATCGCCTGAAAAGCGTCGGCGTTGAAGCCGAACTAGAAACAATCGCAGAAGCCGGCCACGGCTTCAAAGGCGCCGACGAAGAACGCGCCTTCGCGCGGACGCTCGACTTCCTCAATCGCAAGCTCAAGCCCAAGCTGGTCGAGACGCGCAACATTCTCGTCACCGAACACGGCGCGGGCGCTTCGATCATCGCCATGGCGTGGCCCTCCGGGCGTATCCTGTGGAAGCGGCCGAACAGCCGCGCCACCGAAGCCACCGTGCTTCCGAACGGCAACGTGCTCTATATCGAAGATCCGAAAGGCATCGTCACCGAGATCGACAAAGAGCAAAACATCGTGTGGCAGTACAAAACGCTCAATCCCGCCGGCCTCGTTAGCGCCGAACGTCTCGCTAACGGCAACACGTTGTTAGTCGACGACGCCGCGTCACGTGTGTTCGAAGTTGCGCCCAATGGCAAGGTCGCCTGGAGCGTGGTTCGCGCCGAGTTCAAAGGCCTCGCCATGCGACGCGCGACACGCACGCCGCAGAACACAACGTGGATCACCGTGCAGCGCGCTGGGCTTGTCATCGAGATCGATCAAAACGGCCGCGACGTGCGCAAGTGGGAGTTCCCCAATCGCATGCCCGCGCAGGCCCTGCCTCTCTCAAACGGCGATGTGCTGATCGGCCTCGCCAATCCAGGAGAAGTGCGGCGGGTGTCGTTCGACGGCAAAATCCTCAACACCTTCGGCGGCGCCAACGACGCCGCTCGCACGGCGTGGACATCCGGTTTCACGCCGCTTGCCGGCGGGGGACTGCTGGTCGCCGATTACATGGGCGGCCGCATCATCGAGTTCGATGCCAAGGGCAACATCGTGCACCAGATTAAGAACCTGCCGTGGATGATGACGGCGGTGGGCGTGTTGAAGTAGTCTCCGTAGAGCGGCGGTTAGGAAACCGCCGCCCTTCGCGGCTCGGGGGAGCGCGGCGGAACCGTTTGATGGTTGAATTTCACGGACACGAGTTTGGACACGCCCGGTTCTTCCATCGTCACGCCATACAACGTCTGCGCCGCTTCCATCGTGCGCTTGGCGTGGGTAATCAAAATAAACTGTGTTTCGGACGCCATCTCGAGCAACAACCGCGCGAGGCGTCCGGTGTTGGCTTCATCGAGCGGCGCGTCGACTTCGTCGAGGATACAGAACGGGCTCGGCTGATAGCGGAAGATGGCCATCAACAGCGCCATCGCAGTCAGCGATTTCTCACCGCCCGATAACAGCAGCACGTTCTGCAGCCGCTTGCCGGGAGGCGATGCGATCATCTCAATGCCGCTCTCGTTCACATTCGATTCGTCGGTCAGCCGCATCTCCGCCGCGCCGCCGCCGAACAGAACTTTGAACATCTCGCCGAACTGCGCGTTGATCTTCTCAAACGCCTCCAGGAACCGCTTGCGCGACTCGACGTCGATGTCCTGAATCGCTTTTTCGGTATCGCGGATCGAGTCGAGCAAGTCCTGCCGCTGCGTGTTCAAGAACGTGAAGCGTTGCTCGGACTCCTTGTACTCTTCGAGCGCCTGCGGATTCACCGCGCCCAGCGCCTCGATCCGGTTCCGCACATCAACGTACTTGGTTTCCAGTTCCGACAACGCCAGTTCGTCCAGTTCCGGATCGTCCTCGCGGCCCAACTCGGAAGCCGCCATCTGCAAGTCTTTCCGGCTATTCTCGTCGAGGTGCTTCAAGTCCGACTGCAACTGCACAAAACGGATTTCGATCTGCGAACGGCGCTCCTGCGCCTCCTGCACGGCGATGCGATGCGCCTTTAGCGCCTCGTCCAACGCCGACAGGCGCGCGCGCATCTCCAGATCTTTCGCCGCCGCTTTGTTGACCAGCACATCTACCTTCGCCGACTCCTCGGTCAAACGCGACAACGCCCCATCGAGCTCCATATTCTCGTTCAGCAACCGCGCGCGGTCGAGCGACAACCGCTCCATCTCCGCCGCGATCGCCGAACGCCGCCGCGTCAGTTCGCCGGCCTGTGCTTCCAGACGTTGGCGAGCCGCCGCTTCGCTGCGTTGCCGTTCGTCCAGCGAGGCCAGTTCCACTCGAACCACGGAGTGCTCCTCCGAGACTCGCTGGACGGACTCACGCAACACATCCAACTCACCGCGGCCCGCTTCGAGTTCGCGCTCGGCCACGCCTCGCGCTTCTTCCTTCGAAGCCAGCAACTGCTGCTTTTCCCGTTTATTGGAAAGACTGCGCGCCGACTCGCGTCCCAGCCGCTCCAACTCCAACCGCGCCGACGACAGCCGTGCGTTCGAACGATTCGTCTCCTCGCCCAATCGCCGCATTTCATGATCGAGCGCCAGCGCCTCTTTCTCTTCGCGCTGTTGTTGTTGACGAATCTGCTCCAGGCCCTCGCTGAGCGTGTGTATCGCTTGTTCAAGTTCGCCGATCGAATGCTGCGTCGTCTCGAACGACTTCTGCTTCGACTGCACCGTTCCCATCAACTCGCGCAACTCGCGCTTCAACGCCAGCGGGCCCGAGCCCGTCTTCCGCCCGCCGCTCACCGCGTGGCCGTGATAACAAACCCCATCCGCCATCAGGAAATACACGTCCGGATACTGCATCGCCAAACGCTGCGCCGCGGCGCGGTCCTGCACCAAATAACATCGCGCCAGGCGCGGCAGAATTTCGGCCGGCGCTTGCGTGAGCCCGTTCGTCATTTTGACGAAATCGCTCAAGCGGCCGACGATTCCGGTCTCCGGTCCGATCGGCGGTTCGACAGGCGGAGCGCTGGCGTACTTATCTTCAAGTTCAGGATGAACCAAAAATGTCGCGCGGCCGTCGAGATCGCCGCGCATCAGGTCGATGCCGCTATCTGCCTGCGACCAGTTCGCCACAACCACGTATTCAAGCTCGTCGTGCAAAAATTCTTCGGCCGCCTTTTCAAACGCCGAATCGACTTCGATGAAATCCGCCAGCACGCCCGCCGGTTTCAACTCCTGCGTCTCGCCGCGCTTCACCGCCGTGAACAACCGCTTCACCGACTCCGTGGTATACGCGCGATGGGAAAGAATCTCTTCGAGCGAATCCTTGCGCGCCTTCAACCGCGCCAACTCCGCGCGCACCGTCTCCAGCGTGCGCCGCGCTTCGGCCAATCCGTTCTTCCGCCCGCCGAGATCCTCTTCGGCTCTCTTCTTCTGGTCCGACAACGATTCGAGCTGCATCTGCCGGTCGCCCAGCTTCGTCTGCAACGCGGTCTTCGTTTCCGCCAGCCGCGCCAGATCCGCCGTCGCGCCTTCTTCTTCCTTCGAAGCCCGCACGCGGTCGCGCTCATTCGACGCCAAATACTCTTCGATCTGCGCCAACTGATTTCGCAGCGTCGACGACTCGCCCAACAGCCGCAACACCTGCTGCCGCGCCGATTCCAATCCCTGCTCGCGCGCCCGCAACGCCGATTGCGTTTTCTCGCGCTCCTCGTTCTTCAAACGCAGCCGTTCGCGCGCTTCGTTGGCTTTCGCCGACGCCTCTTCAAGCGACTGCCGGAACTTCTCGATTTCGGCATCGAGCAGCGCCAGACGCTTCTCCACTTCCTGCCACTCATTCTCGCCGCCCGTCAACCGCTGTTCGATCGACGCCACTTGCGTCGACTGGCTGGCCAGTCGCCCGCGCGTCCGTTCGGCTTCCAACTGCAAATCGGCCAACTGCCGCCGCTGCGCCGTCAACGTTTCTTCGTGCGAATAACAGGCCTGTTGCAGCGCCGTGAATTCCGCCTCTTTGGTGTGCAGTTCCTGGCCTAGCGTTTCAAACGCCGCCGCGGCTTGGCTCATCTCGATCGCGGCTTTCGACGCCTCGCGCTCCAGCGTCTTGTATTTGCCCGCGAGCAACAACCGCAGATGTGTCACCAACTCTTCGCGTAGCTTGACATACCGCTCCGCCTTCGCCGCTTGCCGTTTTAGCGAATTCACCTGCCGCGTAACTTCTTCCAAAATGTCGAACACGCGCGTCAGGTTCTGCTTCGCGCCTTCAAGCTTGGCTTCCGCCAATCGCCGCTTCGTCTTGAACCGCGTGATGCCCGCGGCTTCTTCAATGACCGACCGCCGGTCCTGCGGACGCGAACTCAGAATCTGCCCGATGCGGCCCTGTTCGATAATCGCGTACGACTCCGGGCCAAGGCCCGTGCCGAGAAAGATGTCTTGAATATCGCGCAGCCGGACCTGCTTGCCGTCGATCAGATATTCGCTCTCGCCCGACCGGTACAACCGCCTTGTGATCGAAAATTCGCTCTTCTTCTTTTTCTCGGCGTGCTCGGCGATCGCTTGCGTCACCGCTTCGCTCTGCTCGGTGGGCGCCGGTGCATCCTGTACTGCCAGATCGGTCGGCAGCGCCACTTCCACGGTCGGGTCGACGAGCGTCAACGTCACCGAGGCCATCCCCATCGGTTTCCGTTCGCGCGTACCCGCGAAGATGACGTCTTGCATGCTGCCGCCGCGCAAACTTTTTGCGCTCTGCTCGCCCAGCACCCAACTGATGGCGTCGCTGAGGTTCGATTTCCCGCATCCATTCGGGCCGACGATCGCCGCGACACCGGCTCCGTTAAACCGCATCTCCGTGCGGTCGCAGAAGGATTTGAATCCTTGGATTTCAACGCGCTTCAGTCGTAGCAACGCGATGCCCCCTCAATAGTTGATATTCACTCTGACGCCATGCCAGAGTGCTCGGGGGGGGGTATTCCTATCGTAGAGTCCCCGCGCGAGAAATGCAAGCACATTGTGCCCTTGATTTAGTTGTGGAAATCCTGCGGCCACAATATATAGTATCCAATTGGCGGGCTACTACAAGCAACTCGGCGCGCGGCTGACCGAATGGAGTCACGTTGAGTTAGTATGACTAAGTGCGGATTAAGAAAATTGAAGAATTTGTAGACGGACCGGGAGAATCGGCGCTTGATGTATCGAAGATTCCGATTGTGCGCTGGCTGGCCATCATCGCGTTCGTGCTGGTCGCCATCGGCATCTCGTCACAGGCGTACTTGTACGCAGCCACGCCGGCCACCGGCCTCCGGCTGATTCGATTGTTCGATCTCGACCAGGAAAACAACATTCCTTCCTACTTCTCGGCGATTCTATTATTCCTCGCCTTCCTGTTCACGGCGATTGTGGCCTTCGTAAAGGCGCGGAGGAAGGATCGTTTTCGGTTCCATTGGGCCACACTCGGGATACTTGTGCTCGGCGCCTCGGTCGATGAGGCGGCTAGCATCCACGAGATCCTGACTGAGACGACGCGGGAACTGTTAGGAGCCGACGGCGTCGGCTACCTTTACTTCGCGTGGGTCGTTCCAGGAATGATTTTTGTGACGCTCGCGGCGATCCTGTTCTCCAGGTTCGTCTACCACCTCCCGGGGCCGATACGCTCGCAAATGGTAACCGCCGGCATCGTCTTCCTGGGCGGCGCTGTCGGGGTAGAGATGCTCGGCGGTGAGCACTTCGAACTCTGGGGCCCGCGAAACTTCACGTTCGCGGCCTATTGCGCCGCCGAAGAAAGTATGGAGATGGCGGGCGTCCTGCTTTACATCCGCGCGATACTCGCCCAACTTCGGATGTCGGGCGAAAACATTCGCCTGCGGTTCGGCGATTCTTCCACTTCTTCTTAGACGGACCGCCTGTGCAAAGCGCGTACCATCCAGCATGGGACGAAATGTCCGATTAACCTTGTTACCCTGTGGACATGCGGATCGCATGGCTTTTACTCATGCCCATTGCATTCGGCCAGGGATGGCCTTCGGTGCGATGGGAGCCGTTCGTAAGCGGCCTGTCCTCGCCCGTCGACATCCAATCGCCGCACGATGGCAGTGGCCGATTGTTCGTCCTGGAACAAGTCGGGCGAATCAGGTTGATCCGCAATGGCGCGCTCGTCACGGCGCCGGTTCTCGACATCGCCGCGCGCGTCCAGTTCGGCGGTGAGATGGGACTTCTCAGCCTCGCCTTCCCGCCCGAGTTCGCAACCAAGCAATACTTCTACGTTAACTACGTCGACCGCCAACGCCGTACCATCGTCTCACGGTTCAAAATCAACGGCGATGTCGCCGATCCCTCCTCCGAAGAGATCCTGCTGACCGTCCCGCAGCCCTTCACCAATCACAACGGCGGCCAGATCGTCTTCGGCCCGCGCGACGGCTACCTCTACATCGGCATGGGCGATGGCGGTTCGGCCGGCGATCCGCAACGCCACGGCCAAAACCCCACTTCCCTGCTCGGCAAGATGCTCCGGCTCGACACCGAACGCTCCTCGCGCCCTACACCCGAAATCTGGGCGCTCGGCCTCCGCAATCCCTGGCGCTTTTCCTTTGACCGCGAGACAGCCGACCTCTACATCGCCGATGTCGGCCAGGGTGCGAAAGAAGAGATCGACTTCCAACCCGCCGACAGCGCCGGCGGCGAAAACTACGGCTGGAACCTGATGGAAGGAACCAACTGCTATAACAACTCCAACTGCACAAATCGCGCCGATCTCGTCCGGCCCATTTTCGAATACGGCCGCGGCGACGGCGTCTCGGTCACCGGCGGCTTCGTCTATCGCGGAGCGCGGTATCCGTTTCTGCACGGCGTCTACATTTGCGGCGACTTTGGCAACGGTAACATCTTCGGCGTGCGCCGCGCGGGCGATGGATGGGAGTCAACCAAGTTCGCCAATGCCGGCTCTCAAGTAAGCACTTTCGGCGAAGACGAAGCGGGCGAGATACTCATGGCGGACTACACCCGCGGCACGATTCGCCGCCTGGCCGCCGATCCGCCTCCGCTCGCCATTTCGACCATCGTGAGCGGCGCCGACTTCACCGCCGCCGGCGCTCCCGGTGCAATCATGTCGCTGTTCGCAAACGCAATCCCCGGCGTCGACGGTATCACCGCCGCCACGCGTTATCCGTTGCCAACAACTCTCAGCGGCGTATCCGTCCGCGTGAATGGAACCGCCGCGCCGCTTTACGCGGTAACCCCGAGGCAAATCAATTTTCAGCTGCCCTGGGACACGAGCGGCGATGTTTCGATCGCCGTTTCAGCAGGTGCAATCACCGCGCCCGTGTTCCGGCTTCGCACAGGCCAAGCCGCGCCGGCGCTGTTCGCGGTCGCGCAGCGGGGCGTCAACTCGTCGATCATCTCGGCGTCAAATCTCGCGTTGCGTGGCGAGACGATCATTCTCTACGCCAGCGGCCTCGGCACGGTTTCCAACGCGCCGCCCGCCGGCGCGGCCGCCCTCGCGTCGCCACTGTCGATGGTACTCGGCAACACGGAAGTGTCGATCGGCGGGCGCTCCGCTCGCATCGATTTCGCAGGCCTCGCCCCGGGTTTCGCCGGCTTGTATCAGATCAACGTAGTCGTCCCGTCCGATGCCGCGCCCGGCGAATCGGAGGTCGTCTTGCGGACCGGCGGCGTGGGCAGCGCCACGTTTCGGATCAACGTGCGCTAGGCGGACTTCAGAATTTCGCGAAGCTTTTTCACCACGATTTTCTCTTCGCCGGGCTGCAGCATCCAGACACCGATCCCGAGGAAGTTCTCGCTTCCAGGCACCACTTCAATCGAGGGATCGCCCTGTCGCATCTTCTCCGCCACGTCACGATAGCTGAGTTTGACCTTCGACGAATCCCACGTCAATTTCAAATGCGGAACGTGGTTGGCGATCTCTGGCATATACTGCTCCGCCTTCACGGAAGGCGTCGACGCCACGCTGTCGCCGATGAACTTAACACGGCGCTCCCATTCCTTCCACTCGGCCTGATGATCCTTCTTCAGGAAAGTTTCGACCGCCGCCAGCATGCCTAGGAGTTCTTCCTTGTTCACCTTCATGCCCCGCCCGATCGCATCGCCGTTCGGCGAAGCGTTCATTCGCGCGGCTTCGATCAGGTCTTTGCGGCCAAGCAGCAATCCGGCCGACTGCGGCCCGCGGATGCCTTTGCCGCCCGAGAAGGTCACCAGCGAGAACCCCAACTTCAAATACTTCGTCAAATTCTCCAGCGGCGGCGCATCGGCCGCGCAATCGTTGAAAGTAGGAATGTTTAGTTCTTTGCCGAGCTGCGCGAACTCCGCATCCTTGACCTGCCCGCGGTTGTTGGCGTCGTTGAAAAACAGCGCCAGTGCGGCCTGCGGCCCGGCCAGACGCCGCATGTCGGCCGCGGTTTCGAATTCGACCATCTTCACGCCGCAATTGCGAACCGCGCGATCGTAACCGAATCGATGCGCCTTCTGAATCAGGACCTCGCTCTTCATCCCGGTCAAATCCGGAATCTGCTGTATGAACTTGCGGTTCGATCCGGTTAGACACGCCGCCGTGCCTAGCGTCAGCGCCGACGCCGCGCCCGCCGACACCATCGCGCCTTCGGCATTCAACAGTTCGGCGATGCGCTTGCCGACCGCGTCATGCAACTCGGCGAGACGGCAGAAATGTTTCGAAGAGTAGTTGATTGCCTCCATCACCTCCGGCAACATGAGCGAGGCCGTGAACGAGGTGTAGGTGCCGGCCGCGTTAATAATCGGTTTTACACCGAGCTCCTTGAAGAAGTCGCGCTTGGTGGCGGCGGCAGCGGCGGGCGCCAGCGAACCCGCGAGCGGCGCGGCGATCGATCCGGTGATGAACTTGCGTCGGTTGGCCATGAAAATAACTCCTGCAAACGATTATAGTCGGAACTCCGAGGATGGAGTAAAGCGATTTGCCAATTGCGTTCGCCTATCGGTTGCGGTGTATGCTCGGAGCGTGATCCCGGCTTTGCTTGTCATCTTCGCCGTCGGCGCCACGGGAGTGTTCGTCCTGGCCACAGCCGCCGGACGGCGATGGCTATGGTGCGCGGCACTCCTCGAAACGGCGCTGCTGTTCCATGAGTTGTCCTTCGCGCTCGGACCAACCCGAGAATGGATCCGCCTCGATCTTCTGGTCACGATGCCGGCGTTTTCCATCGCCAACCTGCTCCTGGCGCTTTACGCCGGACGCCGCGCCGGGGCCTATGCGGGCCTCGCTCTGGCCGGTAGCGCGGTCGCGCTTCCCATCTGGTTTTTCCTGCTTCGATAATGCTTGGCTATGCCACCCGCACTCCCGCCAATTTCTCCAGCCACCGGTGCACGCGCTCGGGCAGAGCGTAACCGGCCAAACACGCCGCTCCCAGTTTCCAATTCCTGGCGTCGCTGAAAAAGCGCGTCCCTCGCAGCAGCCCAATCGCCTCGTCGAACGATCCCCGCTCGTACGCCAGGAATGCGAAGTACCGCGTCATGTTCGCGTCACCGGCGGCCGCCGCCGAAGGCGCCATCGGTCCAAGTTTCTGCAACAACCGCTCCCACTCCGCCTTCATCTTCCGCCAGTCCGCCGAAATCCGAACCGAGTGCCGCCGGTAAAACGTCACCTCCTGCTCATACGCCCGGCAGTTTCCGCTCCGGAGCGCCGCCACGCGCAAAAACAAGTCCATATCGTAGTAAAGCCGGAACGATTCGTCGAACAGCCCGGCTCGCTCAATCGCCGATCGCCGCAACACTACCGACGACGTGTTGCCGATTATAAAGTCCTCCATCATCTGTTCAAACGATAACAATCCCCGCCAACGCCGGGAATACAGCCCCAACGGCCTGCCCTCGTCGTCGCACAACCGCGACCAGCTAAACGTCAAATCCAGCCCGGAATCCCGTTCCATCATTTCCACCTGCCGGTCGGTCTTCCATGGGGCCCACAAGTCGTCGTGATCCAGTAGCGCTATATAGTCTCCTCGCGCCGCCGCAACCGCCCGGTTCAACGCCGCCGCCGGCCCCGCATTCTCCTGACGGAAGACCCGCACCCGCGGATCAGCGAACGCCGCCAACGGCTCGGTCGATCCATCGTCGACCACGATTACCTCGAGCGGCGAATAGCTCTGGTTCAGCGCCGACCGCACCGCTTCCACCACGTACTGGCCCGAGTTGTAGGCGGGCGTCAAAACCGAAACAAGTGGCGCCGGATCAGTCAAAGATCGAAATCTGCCGGTCGTCGGGCTTCTTGGAGCGGCCCAAACCGCTCCCGACCACGGCCATCACGTGGATCGACTTCAAGGCCTCCCGGGGTATGAAGACCCGCTGTGGCGTAACGCTCAGGTCTGGCGGCGTTAAGGTAAATCCATACGGCTCCGGCGTCAGCAAATTGTTCGGGAGGATGCCGTCCATCATCGCCCCGTCGCGGTACACCAGCCGAACCCAAAGCCCCGGAGACTTTGGACGGCTGGCAAACGTCCGGTTGTTCAGATCGGGCGTTTCTTCATCGAAATCTTGAACAAAACAAAGGACTTTCACTTCGGCGTACGGCAACGTCAGTATGTTGCCGTCCCGGGTCAACATCTCGATTCCGCCCGAGGTTTGGAATGTCTGGGGATGCACGAACCCCGTCACCGCATCCCGTTCGAAACGGAGGATCCGTACCCGCTTGTTGGTTGATCCGCTCACGCCGCCCGTGTTTTTCGTTCAAACATTTTTTGCAATATTGTATCATTAGGTGACATGGCCCAATTGGGTTGCCTCGGTGCGCAAGTCCATCAATTTCTAGACTTTTGCCGGATTGAGAAGGGCCTGGCAACCAACTCGGTGTCTTCCTATGCGCTGGATCTCGAACGGTTCGTCGCTTCCCGAGGTGGCGCCGAGTCCCCCGTCCCAGCCTCCCAGGCCGAAATTCAGTCCTACATCGATGAGCTGTTCGCCACTGGATTGTCCTCGCGGACAGTCGCCCGGCACCTTACCACTCTGCGCAACTTCTACAAACATCTTCAGCGCGAAAAAATTCTCGACGAGAATCCGACGGATTTGCTCGCCTCGCCGCGCCACAGCCGCGCGCTTCCCAAGTACCTCAACGCCGCACAAATCGAAAAGCTCCTCGACTCCCCCAACGCCGAAAAACCCGGCGGCCTTCGCGACCGCGCCATGCTCCATCTCCTCTATGCGAGCGGCCTCCGCGTCAGCGAACTCTGCGCGGTCGAACTCAACGACCTCAACCTCAACATGGGATTCATCCGGGTTACCGGAAAGGGCGACAAGACGCGCCTGGTTCCCATGGGCCAAGCCGCGATGAACGCCGCCGAAGCCTATCTCGCCGGCGGCCGCCCCGCGATTCTCAAAGGGCGCGCCAGCCGCTTTTTGTTCGTGACCGGCCGCGGGTCGAAGATGACTCGTCAGGCTTTTTGGAAACTCTTGGCCGGCCACGGTAAAGCCGCCGGTTTGTTCGACGGGCTGAGCCCGCACGTACTCCGGCACACATTCGCCACGCATTTGCTCGAAGGTGGGGCGGACCTTCGCAGCGTTCAAACCATGCTCGGCCACGCCGACATCGGAACAACTCAAATCTACACGCACGTCGCGCGCCGAAGGTTGCGCGCGGTCGTCGACCAGCATCATCCGCGCGCTTAACCGCCGGAGGGATGGAGACCAACAATGAGCGATCACATGTTCATGCTCGAGAGCCACCTCAACGTCCAGCAAATGGCGGCTCTGTTGTCCGTGCAGGCAGCCGCCAACGACGCCGGCCTGTCGATCTATCTGACCGGCGCCGCACTTCGCGACATGCTCGGCGGCTTTCAGATCCGCGACCTCGACTTCACCGTCGAAGGCAACGCCGCCGCTTTTGCCAAAACGCTTCCCAAAAAGCTCGGCGCCGAACTAGTCTCAATCGACCCCAAACGCAACCTCGCCGAATTAATTCTGCCCAAGCATGTCACCATCCGCATCGGTATGTCGCGGAAAGAAGTGTACGGCAAGCCCGCGTCCAAGGCGCAGATCTCGCCGGCGCCAATTCACGATGATCTGCTTTGCCGCGACTTCACCATCAACGCCATCGCCATGTCGCTCAACAAGCAGTCGCTGGGCCTGTATGTCGATCCCTCCAACGGCATCGGCGACATGCAGAACAAGGAACTGCGCATCGTCGGCAAGTACAGCCTGTATGACGATCCCGCCCGCATCCTGCGCCTGTTCCGCTACCGCGTTCGCATGGGCTTTACTCTCAGCGAGAAAACCCAGAATCAGTACAGCAACGTGCGCGAGCTGAAGCTGGAATCGAAAATTTCCAACGAGGCGATCGGCAAGGAGTTCCGCGCCATCGCCGCCGAGGCCAACTCCGCCGACATCGTAAAGCTCCTCGACGAAGAAAAGCTGCTATCCCTCTTCTGCCCCGCGTTGACAGGCGCCAAGGTGAATCATGCTGGCCTCCAGAAGCTGCAAAGGGTGCGGACCAACGTTCCGCCCGAATTGGACTTCCCGGTCGACAACCTGCCGCTGTTCCTCGCCGTCCTCGGCGAAAAACTCGCCCCCCGCGATCGTTCCGCGCTGGCAAAAATCTGCGGCCTGACCAGGGCCGAAGTGGCCGCCTGGGGCAAGCTCGAAGCGGGCGCGAAGAAGTTGGAACGCGATCTGAAGGCCGGCACGCTCAACAAGCCGTCCAAGGTGTTCGCCGCGGCATCCAAGGGGACCGGCGAACAGATCCTGTTTGTACTCTATCGATCCGAAGCCCGCCTGGTCCAGGACCGCCTCAAGAATCACCTGCAAAAGTATCTAATGGTGCAGCACGAGATGACCGACGAAGAGATCGCCGAAGGCGTCGGCGCGGCCAAACCCGGCACGCCCAAGTACGAGAAGGCGTGCATTGCCGTATTGCACAAGAAACTCGACGCCCGGCCGAAGAAGATCGTGGTTGAGGTCCCGCCGCCAGGCCCCGTACTATCGGCCCCCATCGTCGCCAGTGCGAGGCGGTAACCGGGTAGACCGCCCTCCCGTGCGGCGCTACTCCAAATGCGCCACGTACTGATAGTATTCCGAGTTTGACGTCTTGTACTTCTCCAGCATCGCCGAGTCAATGTAGCCGAGTTGGTAAGCGATTTCCTCCAGACAACCGACCTTTAGCCCCTGCCGGCGTTCAAGGGTCTCGATAAAATTTCCAGCCTGCAGCAGGCTCTCGGGCGTCCCAGTATCGAGCCAGGCAACGCCGCGGCCCATAATCTCGACCCGCAGCCGCGATTGCTCCATGTAGGCCCGATTGACATCGGTGATTTCGTACTCGCCGCGCGCCGACGGCTTAATATTGGCCGCGATGTCGACTACCGAGTTGTCATAGAAGTACAGACCGACGACCGCGTAATTCGACTTCGGCTTTGCAGGCTTTTCCTCAATACTGGTCGCGAAGCCGTTTTCGTCGAGCGCGACAACCCCATAGCGGCCAGGATCCTGAACGCGGTAGGCGAAGATTGTGGCGCCTTCGGTGCGGGCGTTCACTTCGCGCAGCGAACCGGTCAATCCGTGGCCGTGGAACAGGTTGTCGCCGAGGATGAGACACACCGGCGAATTGTCGATGAACTCGCGGCCAATGACAAACGCCTGCGCCAAACCGTTGGGCTGAGGCTGCTCGGCGTATTCGATCCGAATTCCGTACGACGATCCGTCGCCGAACAATGCACGGTAGTTCGGCAGATCCTGGGGCGTGGAAATCAGCAGAACCTCACGAATGCCGGCCAGCATCAAGGTCGAAAGCGGGTAGTAGATCATCGGCTTGTTGTAGATAGGCAGGAGTTGTTTGCTCACCGCCGCCGTGATCGGATGGAGGCGCGTTCCGCTGCCGCCCGCGAGAATAATTCCTTTGCGCTTCGTAGCTTCCGGCTGTTTTTGCATCTATTCTTGATTGTCGCCCAGTTAGGCGCCCGCGACAAAATTGAGAATTTCCCAGACATGCCGCCACTATTACACTAAGGCCCTTCCAGATGCCAGCCGCCGCCCCCTCCCCACCCTTACCGCCTTGTCGCCCGAGGACGAACTACATTGGCTGGCGCTGCGCCTTGTGCCCGGACTCGGCACGCGGCGGGTGATTCAACTCCTCGAGAAGTTCAAGACGCCCCAGTTGCTGTTTCGTTCCTCGGTATCGGAACTCGAAGCCGCGGGCGCTCCGCCGGGACCGGCGCGGTCAATCGTCTCCGGCTGCACCTTCGACGACGCCATCGATCAGCAGAACCGAGTCCGCGCGGCGGGCGCCTCGCTGGTCAGCTTTCACGATCGCTTCTATCCGGAGTTGCTAAAAGAGATACTCGACCCTCCGCTATTGCTATTCGCGCGCGGCGACTTGTCGTTGCTTTCCCATCCGTCGATCTCGGTCGTCGGCACGCGCAAACCGACACCTTACGGAATGGCCGTGGCCGAAAAACTCGGCGGTGAACTCGCGGCCGCGGGACTGTGTGTGATCAGCGGCATGGCGCGCGGCATCGATACCGCGACCCACAAAGCCGCCCTTTCCGTTGGCGGCAAAACCACCGCGGTCTTCGGGTGTGGCGTCGACATGACCTATCCCAGCGAGAATCGAAAATTCCAGGAGCAGATCGTCTCGCGCGGGCTGACCATTTCGGAATTTCCCATGGGCGCGCCGGCTTACCCGCAGAATTTTCCGATTCGAAACAGGATCGTCGCAGGAATGAGTCAAGGCGTGCTGGTTGTGGAGGGCGCGCAGTACTCCGGTTCGGCGATCACCGCCCGCCTGGCCGTGGAGCAGGGACGCGAAGTCTTCGCCGTTCCGGGCAACATCACCAGCCAGGCGTCGTGGGGCCCTAACCTGCTGATTCGACAAGGCGCGAAACTGGTAACTACAGCCCAGGACGTGATCAACGAACTGAGTCCGGAGACGCGCCGGCGCATCCAAAACGGCGGCGGCGCATCTATGGAGGATAACCGCAAACAGGGCACGTTGCCCCTCGGCCCAAACTCGGTTCTGGGCGACGAGATTCTGGCAAAACTGAAGGTCGACCAGCCGGTGCATGTTGACGACTTGTTGTCCGGTCTGGAAAACTATTCCTCGTCTGAGATTGTCGCGACTTTGTTCGAACTGGAACTCCTAGGACTGGCAAGACAGCTCCCCGGCAAGCAGTACGTCAAGGTTTGGTGACGGACACTCGACCCGTTTAGCGGTTACACTGGAAATTCAATCATGTCGAAATCACTCGTCATCGTCGAGTCGCCGGCGAAGGCGAAAACAATCGGAAAATATTTGGGCAAACACTTCGTCGTCAAAGCCTCGCTCGGCCACGTCAAGGACCTGCCGAAGAACGATCTCGCGGTGGATGTGGACCGCGGCTTCGAGCCTACCTATGAAGTCATCGAGGGCAAGAAAAAGCTCATCGGCGAACTGAAGGCGGCGGCCAAAGGCGCCGACAACATCTATTTGGCGGCTGACCCGGATCGCGAAGGCGAAGCCATCTGTTATCACCTGCAGGAAGAGTTGCAGTCCAAGGCGGGAAATGGCCCAGCCATCTTCCGCGTGATGTTTAACGAAATCACGGCGAACGCGGTTCGCAAGGCGTTCGAGAAGCCGCTGACGGTCAACACCAATCTCGTCGATGCGCAGCAGGCGCGGCGCGTTCTCGACCGTTTGGTCGGTTACAAAATCTCTCCGCTGCTCTGGGATAAAGTCCGTCGCGGGCTATCGGCGGGGCGCGTGCAAACCGTCGCGTTGCGGCTGATCGTCGACCGCGAGCGCGAGATTCAAGCGTTCGAAAAAACCGAATACTGGACGATCGACGTCGCGTTGAACGCGAAGAAGCCGCCGGTGCTCAAAGCGCGCCTGGCCAAGCGCAACGGCGAAAATCCGGTCATCGGCAACGAGGAAACATCGAACGCGATCGTCAAGGACTTGAACGGCGCGGCATACGTTGTGCAGTCGGTCGGGACGAAAGAAAAGAAGCGCAATCCGGTGCCGCCGTTCATCACCTCGACGCTGCAACAGGAAGCCGCGCGCAAGCTGCGGTTCTCTGTCAAGCGCACGATGATGATCGCGCAGCGCTTGTATGAAGGCGTCGAACTTGGCGACGAAGGCGCGACCGGTCTGATTACCTACATGCGTACCGATTCGGTGCGTGTGGCCGACGATGCGCTGGCCGAAGCGCGCGAGTTCATCGGCAGGAAATTCGGCGACGCCTACCTGCCCGAGAAGGCGAATGTCTATCGCGGCAAGAAGGACGCGCAGGACGCGCACGAAGCGATCCGCCCGGCCTCGGCCGCTCGCACGCCCGAGTCGCTGACGAAGTTCCTGCAGGAAGACGAATTAAAGCTGTACACGATCATTTGGAACCGCTTCGTGGCTTCGCAGATGATGCCGGCGATCTTCGATCAAACGACGATCGATGTGGAGGCAACGGGCGAGTCCAAGGACTCCTATCTGTTCCGCGCAACCGGTTCGGTTATGAAGTTCAATGGCTTCCTAGCGGTCTACGAAGAAGGCAAGGACGCCAAGGACGAAGAAGACGAAGAGCTGAAACACAAGCTGCCGCTCGTCGCGCAGGGCGAAGAGTTGCGGTTCAAGGCCATCGAGCCCGAACAGCATTTCACCGAGCCGCCGCCGCGCTACACCGAAGCGACGCTGGTGAAGGAGTTGGAAGCCAAGGGAGTGGGTCGGCCGTCGACCTACGCCTCGATTCTTTCGACGATTCAAGAGCGTGAATACGTGAAAAAAGAGGGCGGCAAGTTTGTGCCGACCGAACTGGGCACGGTGGTCACGGACCTGCTGCTCGAGTCATTCGCCGACATCTTCGACGTGCTCTACACTGCCCGCTTGGAGGAACGGTTCGACGAGATCGAAGAAGGTGCGATCGACTGGCGCAACGCGATGGGAGATTTCTACGAGAAGTTCTCCATCGATCTGGAACGCGCCGCCGTGCAGATGACCGACATCAAGCGCATGGAGAAGCCGACCGACTTCGTCTGCGACAAATGCGGCAAGCCGATGGTCATCAAATGGGGCCGGCATGGCAGCTTCATCGCCTGCACCGGCTACCCCGAGTGCACTTCGACGCGCGAGATCCCAACCACTTCAACAGAAGATCTGGGCGAACAGGGCGAGGACGAATACTGTGTCAACTGCGGCCGTCCGATGGTCTTGAAGAAAGGCCGCTTCGGACAGTTCATGGCTTGCACCGGATACCCCGATTGCAAGACCACGCGGCAACTCGGACAGGCCGAGAAGAAGGCCGATGTCAAACTCGATGAATTGTGCCCGCAATGCAATAACAACCTGGTGCTGAAGTCGGGCCGGTTCGGCGAGTTCACGGCGTGTTCCAACTACCCGGCGTGCAAATACGTCAAGCAGAAGACGATCGGCGTAATTTGTCCGCAGTGCAAGGAAGGCGATCTGATCGAGCGCCGGTCCAAGCGCGGCAAGACGTTCTACGGCTGCAACCAGTATCCGAAGTGCGACTTCGTCGCGTGGGCCAAGCCCGTCGACAAGCCGTGTCCCAAGTGCGGTGCGAATTACATGCTGGAGAAGTTCCTCAAGTCGGGCGCCATTTTGCAATGCGCCAACGAGGAGTGCAAGCACAAGGAACCGGTCGCCGAGGCCGTTACGGCGTAAGTTATGTCTGAGTTCTACCGGATCGCAAAACTGCCGCCCTACGTATTCGCCGTGATCAATGAGATGAAGGCGAAGTTGCGCGCGCAGGGGCAGGACGTCGTCGACTTCGGCATGGGCAATCCCGACGGCGAGACGCCGTCGATCATCGTCGACAAACTGGTCGAGGCCGCCCGGAATCCGAAGAACCACCGCTACTCGATGTCGCGCGGTATCCCACACCTGCGGCAAGAGATGGTCAAGCGCTACAAGCGCAACTACGATGTCGATCTCGATCCGGAGAAGGAAGCGATCGTGACGATCGGCGCCAAGGACGCCATCGCGCATCTGCTATTTGCGATCATCGCGCCTGGAGATATCGTGGTGTCGCCCAACCCCGCGTATCCGATTCATCAGTACGGCGTCATCATGGCCGAAGGCGAAGCCCACATGCTGCCGATGCCCGACGCGGCAACGTTTTTGCAAGGGCTTGAGGATCTCTACAACAAGCCCGCGGAGAAGAGGCCGAAGGTCATCCTCATCTCCTTCCCGCACAATCCAACAACCACTTGCGTCGACCTGCCCTTCATGAAAGAGATCGTGCGGCTCGCGCAACGGCACGGCTCCTACATCGTGCACGACTTCGCCTACGCCGATCTCGGCTTCGACGGCTACAAGCCGCCGAGCATTCTGCAAGTGCCGGGCGCCAAGGACATCGCGGTCGAGATCTTCTCGCTGTCGAAGAGCTACAACATGGCCGGATGGCGCGTCGGATTTTGCCTCGGCAATCCGAAGATGATCTACGCGCTGAGCCGCATCAAGAGCTACCTCGACTATGGAACGTTTCAGCCGATTCAAATTGCATCGATCATCGCACTGCGCGAATGCGAGGAAGAGACGATCAAGATTCGCGACATCTATCAGGAGCGGCGCGACGTGTTGGTCGAGGGCCTGAACGCAGCCGGTTGGCCGGTAACGACGCCGCAAGGGTCGATGTTCCTATGGGCCAATATCCCGGATCGATTTGCACCGATGGGTTCGCTGGAATTTGCAAAGCTGCTGATGGAAAAGGCTCTCGTGGCGGTATCGCCGGGCATCGGCTTTGGACCGATGGGCGAAGGCCACGTGCGGTTCTCGTTCATTGAAAACCCGCACCGCACACGCCAGGCGATCCGCGCTCTCAAGCCCTTTTTGCAAGCCTAGCGATAATCTTTCGGGATACTCCTGTATATTGGTCAGGCGAAGATGCCCATCAACCGTTTGATGTTTAGAATGCTGTTCGCCACATTGTGCTTACAGGCGCAAGAGCCGGTGATCACAACGGCCGTCGGGACCGACTGGCTGTTTAACGGCGACGGAAAACCCGCCCTGGACGCACCGCTTGGATTCGCAAGAGCGGTGGCGATAGCGCCGGATGGCGCTGTCTACTTCTCGGACCCGGACAATGCCATCGTCGGACGAATCGCTTCCAATGGCCGGTTGAGCGTCGTTGCCGGAAACGGGATTCAGGGACTTTCCACGTTCGGCGGCGATCCGGCTTCACGAAGTCTGCTGCGGCCCGATGGCGCCGCGGTCGATAGCAAAGGCCGGATGGCGTTCTTCGAAGGCGGAGTGATCTGGTTGCTCGCCGATGGCGGCGCTGTGCGATTTGCCGGCGGCGGGACTTCAACGGCGGAAGGCGTCGCGGCGGCATCGGCGCGGCTTGCACCGGCGGCGATCGCCTTTGGACCGGACGACTCGCTCTACATATTGGAGACCGTGAATCACCGCGTGCGGCGGCTGTCGAACGGCATCGTCACCACGGTCGCGGGCAACGGCAGCGCCGGATTGTCGGGAGACAACGGCCCCGCGGTACAGGCACAACTGCAGTTTCCGGAGGGAATCGCGGTGGGCCGCGACGGGGTTCTATACATCGCCGATTGGCAGAACAAGCGGGTCAGACGCGTCGACGCCGCTGGCATCATTACCACCGTCGCGTCGCACTTCAACAACATCAACGGTGTTGGCGTCGATAACGCGGGACGTGTCCACTTCGCCGATGTACGGACGATCTTTCGGGTAACGGGCCCAGGTGAGCCGGCCGTCGTTGCGGGCCTTGGGGAAGAAGGTCTTTCCGGGGATGGCGGTCCGGCCTCGCGCGCCGAGGGTTTTGATCCGCATTCGCTCGTGTTCGATGCGGCGGGGAACATGTTTTTCTCCGACCTTGGCAATATGCGAATCAGGCGAATCGCCGCGAACGGAGTGATCACGACAATCGCGGGCAACGATCGCTATCGGGAATCGAACGAGGGTGTCGCCGCCGTCGCGGCGACCTTGAACCGGCCGGAAGCCGTGGCGGTGGCCACCGA
>Ga0194128_10001971_pt1 | contig 34291 bp, 23 predicted proteins | sample TA2KigCa65mmetaG_FD_148650 | JGI IMG/M metagenome (GOLD analysis project Ga0194128, IMG submission 148650) | Freshwater microbial communities from Lake Tanganyika, Tanzania - TA2015037 Kigoma Deep Cast 65m | ecosystem: Environmental > Aquatic > Freshwater > Lake | place: Tanzania: Lake...
CCCACCACTTTCGCCAAAACATTTCACTCGGCAACCCGATCCGCCAACTTTCTACATCGAGCATTTCCCCCAGTCACCCCTCATAGGTCTTACCGCAATCAAAATGAGAACTGCTGCAATGATTGCTTGCCGCGTTGTGGCAGGTTCGTTACAAAACTTACCGGGCAGCCTGCCTCGCGAACATTCTAACGGCGATCACGGAATGAAAACAAAACGGCTTACCACGGCGCAAGCGATCATCGAGTTTCTCATTCATCAACAGGTCGAACGCGATGGCAAACATCAGCCATTCTTTGCCGGTTGCCTCGGTATCTTCGGTCACGGTTGCGTCGCTGGCATTGGACAAGCACTGCAGCAATATCCGCAATTCCGCTATTATCTCACACGGAACGAACAGGGCTCCGTCCATATTGCCACAGCATTCGCGAAGATGAGCAATCGCTTGCGCGCGTTTGCCTGCACGAGTTCCATCGGGCCGGGCGCGACCAATATGGTCACCGGCGCGGCAACCGCGACGATCAATCGCATCCCTGTTCTTCTGCTGCCCGGCGATATCTTCGCGCGACGCAATGTCGCGCCGGTCTTGCAACAGTTGGAACAATCCTACTCGCAAGACATCTCGGTCAACGATTGCTTCAAGCCGGTTTCCAAGTATTGGGATAGGATCAACCGAGCGGACCAAATCATTACAGCTTTGCCCGAAGTGATGCGCGTGTTGACGTCGCCCGCCGAGACCGGCGCTGTCACGCTCGCGCTGCCCCAAGACGTGCAAACGGAGCCGTTCGATTATCCCTCCGAGTTATTCTCGGAACGTGTTTGGCACATTTCACGTCCGCAGCCGGAACCGGCTCTTTTCGCACGAGCTCATGAATGGATTCGCGCCGCGAAACGCCCATTAATTGTCGCGGGCGGCGGAGTGATCTACAGCGAAGCGACCGAGGCATTGCTAAAGTTTGCGGAGCAGACAGGAATTCCCGTGGCTGAGACTCAGGCAGGCAAAGGCGCTTTGCCGTTCGATCATCCGTGCTCGCTCGGCGCCATTGGCGTCACCGGCACGCCGGGCGCGAACATTATCGCGCGGGAAGCGGACATCGTGATTGGGATTGGCACGCGCTATAGCGACTTCACGACGGCGTCGAAGACCGCCTTCGAGAATCCGGACGTGCGCTTCGTCAATGTGAACGTGGCGGAGTTCGACGCGTGCAAACATTCGGCGCTGCCGCTCGTGGCCGACGCGCGCGCGACTTTGGAGTTATGGAGCAAAGCGTTGGGCGGCTGGCAAGTCCGGCCCACGTATCGCGACCGCGTGCAGAAATTCAATGAGGATTGGGATGCCGAGGTCGAGAAACTTTATCAGCTGAATTCCGCGCCGCCAATTGCTCAAAGCGAGGTCATTGGAGCTGTCAATGAATTCAGCCGCCCGCAGGACGTGGTATTGTGCGCGGCCGGAAGTTTGCCGGGTGATTTGCACAAGCTTTGGCGCACGCGCGACCCGAAAGGTTACCACTTGGAATACGGTTATTCGTGCATGGGATACGAAATCGCTGGAGGACTTGGCGTCAAGATGGCGGCGCCCGACCGCGAGGTCTATGTGATGGTGGGCGATGGATCTTGGCTGATGATGTCGTCGGAGTTGGTCACCGCGATTCAGGAGGACTATAAGCTAACGATCATACTTGTGGACAACCATGGCTTTTCGAGCATCGGAGGATTGTCGCAATCGATTGGCAGCGGCGGCTTCGGCACGCGCTATCGGCGCCGCCAAACGCAGAGCGGGCAATTGGAGGGCGAATTCTTAAACGTTCATTTCGCGATGAACGCGCGGAGTCTCGGCGCCCATGTGTTGAGCGCTCGAACCATCGCCGAATTCAAAACCGCGCTCGCGGAAGCACGCCGGCAAACTCAGACTACGGTCATTGTCATCGAAACCGATCCAGAGAAACGCGTTCCCGGATACGAATCGTGGTGGGATGTGCCCGTGGCTGAGACTTCGACCATGCCTTCGGTGCGCGCCGCGCGAAAATCTTACGAAAAGGCAAAAGCCAAGGAGCGCAATCTTTAGCGAACGGCAACGCAGCATTTCAAATGCAGCGCCGGAAATGGAAGGGTCGTACGTCTCCACGTTTTCGGCGCGCAGCGCAGAGTTTCACTCTGCCATATCGCAGATTTTCAATCTCCAGCGCTCCCGCGCAGTCATAAGCGCTGGACAAGCTGAACGTCCTGACGACTGCAAGTCGGCGATACAGCAGAGTAAAACTTTGCGCTCAGAACGATCCGGATCCTGCGCGCGTCTTGAAACGGGCCAACGATGCGATGGCGAAGGAGGCGATAGATCGGTTCGCGGTGTTTTCGTACTTTGTCCTCGATGCCAAGGCGCGCACGGTCACCGTTGCGTCAGCCGGTTATCGTCCGGTGGACATTTATCATCCCAATGAAGATCGGGTCGAGCGCGTCCAGACCGAAGGCATTGGCCTGGGGATCATGGAGGATTCTGATTACGTTTCGACGCAACGTGGGTTGAGGAGCGACGACGTGATTTGTCTCTGCTCGGCCGGTTTGGTGGGGACCGAAGACCTGCGCGGTGACAAGTTTGGCAATGAACGGTTGGAAGCTGCGCTTAGGACCGCGCATCGCGAAACGATGCGCGTTGGCGATCGGCCAACAATTGAAACGACAATTAGTTGAATTCTCGAGTGGTGTTGCTCAGATCGACGATATGACCATCGTGACCGTGCGGGTCACGGGCGCATAACCCCGCCTTGGCCCGTCATCGGGGCGGGGGTTGTCTGGCGGTTAGGTAAGCAAACAAATCTCGAAGCTGCTGGTCGGTTAGGTCGTCCAGAAGACCTTCTGGCATCATTGAAGACGAGAGCGCCTGCTGTTTCTGAATTTGATTGAGCGCAATCGTGATCGTCCGGCCTACGGGGTCGCGAAGTTTAAGCTCGTTGCCGTCGCGGTCGGTAATAAAGCCGATGAGATCGCGCTCATCGGTCGTCAGAATCTGGAAGAGCGTGTATCCTTCGCGGATGCCCGCATTTGGATCGACGATGCTGAGCAGCATGTTATCGAGGTTCGTGCGTTCGGAGCCGGTCAGATCGGGTCCGATATCGCCACCTTCGCCGAAGAGCTTGTGACAGGCACTGCACCGCTGGGCGAAATGAGCTTTGCCGGACTTGGCATCGCCGCGCAAAGACTTTTGCAACGTTGTGGCAAGAGCATTGATTTGTTTTTGCTTCTCTTCGGACGTCGCACGCTGGACTTTGCCGAAAAACCGATCAGTCATCGCCCTGAGCTCGGCGTCTCCCATCAGCCGGATACGATCCACGGCTTCGTCCGGCACATCTTGCTTGGAAATCGTGCCGGAACCGCCTACCGCGCCGAGAAATCGCTTTGTCCATGATTTACGGCTGCAAAGAACGGCCACGGCTTGGCGGCGCAACGGGGTGTCCAGTTCTGACCAGACCGTGAGGAGTTCGTCAGCGATATCACCACTGCTGAAACGGCCCAAGGCGTTTAGGGCGGCACTCCGGACCGCGGCGCTCTGCGATTGCCTTAACAATCCTAGGAGCGCGGGCACCGCTTCTTCCCGCGAGGTGTCGCCCAGTAGTTCGATCAGCCGGATGCGATCCGGTTCGCGCGCTGGATTTTCGCGCGTGATGGCTCCGAGTGCCTGCGTCAACGCACGTGACTCCCCGCGGCGCAAACCCAAGGCCAGTTGTTCCGTGTCGAGTTCGCTGGATGCTGAAGGTTGATTGAGCGCTTCGTCGAGCGACGCCGCAAGTTTGTCGACACCGCGTCCTTTCAGGGCTTCGTTGAGGCCTTGCATCACGAGGCTTCGCGCGTCGCCGTTCGGAGCGGATCGCAACAAAGCCGCCAGCGCTTCCTGGTTTTCCGGTGAAAGGTAACTGGCGTAACGTCGTGCGAGTCGTGGCAAAAGATGATGGCGCAGGAGACCAGCGGACCAAAGCTGCGGATCGCGAAGCGTCGCGACAATCTGTTGCCGATGCGAAATCGCTTTGTCTTCCAAGGCCCACCAGACCAACAACGGCATCTGCGGGTCTTGGGCGTCTTCGGAACGCTTCGCTAATTCGAAGATGACAGGCAAGGCTTCGTCACCGGGCAAACGTTTGGCGGTCGACGCGAGCTGGCTGCGCACTTGAACATTCGGTTCGTTTCGGGCGAGCGCGGCAAGTTTAGTGGCAATTTCGGAACCTACGGGTTGCTTCGCATCGCCTGATAACCGAACGGCCCACATTCGAATCGACGGGCGCGGATGTTTCATTGCATCGAGCGCGGCTTGCCGAGTAAAGCCGCCGACAGCGTGCAAAGCCCAGAGCGCGTCGAGGGCGCGGGGGTTGTCGATTTGAGCGACACGTTTCTGCAATGCCGGAATGACAGACGCGTCTCTTCGATCTGCGAGCAGCCGGAGAACGGCTTGGCGAACCCATTTGTCTGAATGCGCCAACAGATCTACTAACTCCGCGCTGCTGCTTTTCGAAAGATCGAACGGTCTATGCGGTTCAGAAGTATGACCGAACGGTCTCGCTGAACTCGACGTGATGCGATAGATGCGTCCGTGCTGGCGATCCCAGGTGTCACGCGGGTCCATATGAGTGAGGCGCGTGTCATACCAATCGGCGATGTAGATGGCGCCGTCCGGGCCGACCTTGATGTCCACGGGGCGAAACCACCGATCGCTCGATTCGAGCCACACGCCGAGATCGCGAGTAGAATAGCCGGAGCCGGAAGAAATCAGCTCGCTCAAGACGACCTGATTATGCAGCGGCACCGGCGCGATGATCTTTCCGGCGAAACGATCTCCCAGCGTGTGGGCTTCATAAATCACGAACGTGTGACTGAATCGCGGACTTGGTTTGTCATGGCTCATCGGGCTGAAGTAGCCAAACGCGTACGGGTTCGTCAAATAGCCGTGTTCGCCGAAATTCTTCGAGTAATAGGCGCCCTGGAGGAAATAAAAACCGCGATGATTGTTGCCGTTGATTCCCGAAAACGCGCGCCCTTCAGCGTCGAACTCCAGACCGAATGTGTTGCCGCCGCCTTCGCTGAATAACTCGAAGATGCGATGGTCCGGATGGTACCGCCAAATGACTTGGCCTTTGAAGTAAAGGCCAGGTTTGTTGTCATCGAGCCCGGGCCGCTTAATGGTCGCACTCACGCCGGAGCCTTGACCGCCGTACAACCAACCGTCGGGACCCCAGCGCAAACTGTTCGCCGCCGAGTGCGTATCTTCGAGACCGAAGCCGGCCAAGTGAACCGTGGGCGGGCCATCGGGCGCGTCGTCATTGTTCTTGTCCGGATAGAAGATGAGATACGGCGGAGTCAAAACCCAAACGCCGCCGCGCCCGCGTTCGACGGAAGTGGCCATGTTCAATCCTTCGACGAAGACCTTGTGGGTGTCATAGCGCCCATCGCCGTTCGCGTCTTCATGAATCGTGATGCGGTCAGCGCCTCGGTCATGATTGGGCGGCGCAGGCGGCACTTTGTTATAGACGGCGTGGAATTGGTCGTCGAAATCGACAATCTTCAGCCCGGCTGGGTACGGGTATTGAATGAATTGGACGACCCACATGCGGCCGCGCTCGTCAAAGTTGAGGAAGAGCGGTTGCGTAACTTCAGGTTCGTGCAAGATAGCTTCGGCTTTTAAGCCGTCCATCAGCTTAAATGACTCGACAGTCTGTTGAGGAGTTTTCGGCGGAATCGAGAAGTCTGACCGAGCGCCCCGGCTCGGGAAACTCAGGACGGTTTGGCGCGCGCGTTCGGAACCGATGAAATCAGCGCGTGAAGTTTCTTCGATGGTGGGGACTTGCGGCGTTTTGGGATTGGCCGCCTGTGAATCAGCGGCGGACGTCGACGGCGATAACGTCAACATCGCTGCGATTGCCAGCGCTAGAAGGTAAGGCCAATGTGCGTTCCAATGTTCTTGCGCAATGCTCTCATTAACACCCTGCTTTAGCTGGGTGCCGGGCGAACATACCTCGATCGGAACTGTTTTAAGAGTTTGAAGACCGCGGTGGAAACCGTTGAAACGGTGGTTGTGACCGTTCGGCGGTGCAAACATCCAGCTAGAGCACGGCGTTAATGACATCCAATTACGTCCTCTCGAAAGTGAGACGCGGCAGTTCCTGTGATTTGAAACGTTCTGAATCGACATAGAGCGCTTGTTTTTATTATCAATCGCGATGTTGCCTGGCGACATTCAAAACGGCTCAGGCATTCACGAAATAATGAAGACACAGAAAGAGTGGCCTCACCAGTCCAAATCACAGATTCAGTGCGGCGCGGCGCGAAAGCGCCAGAGGACTGGCGCAGTCCAAGACGCTCCGCGTTTTCCCAGGGCGTCCGAGTATGCGTCAGCTTTTGGACTGCGCCAGTCCCTCTGGCGCTTTTCTTCTCTGATCGCCGACTGCATGACGAATCGCCACCGCGCAATAAAGACTGACCTATGCAATACGTTCTTTTCACCGATAATCTCGCGGACCTCTCGATCGCCCAAACTTGTGCTGAAGTGAAAAAAGCTGGGTTCGATGGTCTCGACCTCACGTTGCGGCCGGGCGGCCATGTAAAACCGGAGAACGCCGAGATGGGACTTTCGGAAGCGCGAAAGATTGCGGATGACAATGGCGTCACCATTCCGATGGTTTCGACAGCGATCACAGAAACGACGAGCCCGCACGCGGAAGCGATCTTTGCTTCGGCAACGCATTATGGTGTTCGCCGGCTCAAACTCGGTTACTGGAGCTATCAACCGTTCGGGACGCTGACGAAACAGCTCGATGATGTGCGGCGGAAGTTGGAGGGCATTGTGCAGCTCGGTTCGAAGTATCATGTGTTGCCGTGCGTGCATTGCCATTCCGGGCGGATCATCGCTTGCGGGGGCCCGATGCTTTACCTGATCTTGAAGGAGTTTGATCCCGCGCAAGCCGGCGCGTACGTGGACCCGATGCACATGACGGCGGAGGGAGGCTTGAACGGTTGGGAGATGGGGCTCGATTTGCTTGGTCCGTGGGTCGCATTGGTCGGCATCAAAAACTTCCGCTGGCTTCCAACGCAACGTGATGCCCGCGGGCAGCAACATTTCCGGACTGAATACGTGCCGTTGGCGGATGGTCAAGCACCGTTGCCCGAGTTTATGGGGTATTTGAAGCAACTCCGCTACGACGGCATCGTTTCTCTGCACAGCGAATACAAAGGCGGCTCAAGCTTCCGTCGCCTTTCGACGCCGGAACTAATCGACCAGTCCGCGGCTGATTTGAAATATCTGAAGACACTCCTTTGATAGCCGTTTATGTAAGCCCTTTCCAAGGAATCCCGTTCATTGGTCCTACCGGCGAGGGATAAGGAACGAGGATTTGATGGCGAAAGAGAATTGAAAACCTTGTCGAGATTCACTGGACTCAGCCTTTTGCTGAGCGTCCTTCCGGCTATTGCGACGGAGCGTCGTTGAAAATATCCCTTGGCTGGCGTTAAGCGCGGCGAGTGGCACGACGCTGGCGGCAATCACCGCCACCTATAATATTGCCGGCCTGACTCCGCAACTTTACACGAATGAGTTGGTGTTTGCTTCCGAGGGCGTTAGTTTTCCGGTGTCTGTGCGGTTGGATCCATCAGCACTTTGGACATCACATTGATGCTCCGGCTAATCTTGGGTAATACCAATGCGCTGCCGTCCCGGCTGTGGCGGTTTGTCCGTTCCGACTTCACCTTCAGCGATCCGCAAGCTCCGTGGAACTTCGAGTGGACGCGCACGCTCCGAGGAATTACCAATGCAACGCCAGGACAGAGTTTCCTTGGCATCAGCCTTGGCGACGACTTCGGTTCTTCGGCAAGTCCTTTTGCTCAACGTGCCGACTTGTCGCTGCTAGGTTCCGATGACAACTGTCACTCAGGACCGCAGCGTAAACGCGCGTAAACGCTGCGGTCCGCTGATCGAGAGTTCCGGTGACACGAGAATGTTCGCATCCTTGCTAATGTAAAACGCTTGGCCAGCTTTGGATTGACGGAACGGTGCGCATCCGGTTAAGTCCGTTCATGTCTAGCCTCTATTCTCTTCACTCCGCGTCGGTCTGCGCAACTTTAGCAACCAGCACTTTCTTTCCGTCTTGGACAGCTTCGGCGAATGCCGCCGAAACTCCGTGGAAGAAACATGTCGTCCATCAAGGCGCCCAAAGCCTGACTGCGGTGGCCGGTGATTTCACGAAGGACGGCCGTCCAGACATCATTGCCAACAGCGCGGACAAAACCCGGCTCTTTGTCGGTCCCGATTGGAAAGAGATCGTCCTCGATGCGACCCGAGGTCACGATTTCATTCATAGCGAGAGCTTTGACGTCGATGGCGACGGTGATTTGGATTTTATCGGAGCGCGCTATCAACCGGGCTTGATCATTTGGCTCGAACAACCCGATCACCCGCTCACTGATGCATGGCCGCTACGGATCGCCAGCAAAGAGCTCAACGGGATTCACGGGTTGTTAAAAGGCGATGTCAATCGCGATGGCAAGATGGATCTCATCGCGAATAGCGCGCAACCGGTTGATACATCTTATCCAGAATCGCTCGCGTGGCTCTCCATTCCCAAAGCGCCGCGCACCGCGAAGAATTGGGACGTGCACGTGTTCGCTGACAAAGATGCGCCAGGTCTGAGCCACTATCTCGGCTTTGGCGATGTGAACGGGGACGCGCGTCCCGATGCAGCGACCGGCGCGAAGGGAAGCCCATCGCCCGTTGGAAATTACTTCGCCTGGTGGGAAGCACCGACCGATCCGACAAACGTGTGGAAAAAGCATTTGATCGCCGAGAAACAGATCGGTGCGACCAACATTCATCCAGGCGATGTGAACAACGACGGAAAGGCTGACTTCATCGCGAGCCGCGGCCACGGAAATGGCGTCATCTGGTTTGAAGCGCCTTCGTGGAAGGAGCATGCTATTCACGCCACACTCAAGGAACCGCATTCGCTCATTGCTTTGGATATGGATGGCGATGGCGATCTTGACGCCGCCACTTGTGCTTACGGGGACAAGCAAGCGTGGTGGTTTGAAAACGATGGCAAAGGGAAGTTCACGAATCATCTCGTCGCGAACGATCAAGAGGCATATGACATTCGCGCCTTTGACATGGATCAAGATGGCGACTTGGATCTTGTGATCGCAGGTCGCGCGAGCAACAACGTGGCATGGTATGAAAACCCCCGGCGCAAATAGAGAACGCCGGAGGGTCTTTCTATGCCTTGGGCATCCAGTGGTTCATGGTCCCAATGCGTGTCGTAAGAACATCTAAGCTCACAATTGTCCGGAGCAATCTCACGCCCCCAGGTTTTGGACTGCGCCAGTCCTCTGGCGCTTTTGGGAGGCCGCCATCCAAAGCGGCAGAGGACTGCCGCAGTCCAAGACGCTGTCGCGCTGACGCATACCCCAATCGGTCCGTAAGTCCAACGCGGGACCTAATGATCTTGGTATCGATGTGGTCTGAGCGGGTGGTTGCGATTCGCGGAAGCCTGTCTAGGACTGAGCTTTTCATATTCTATCTTGGGATAACAGCGGCGCTGTCCCTCTCGGGAGTTGCCGAGGCGGCTGGACCTGCCGCGAATGCCGAAGTTGCACAGGTGTCGCACGCTTCCGCATCACTCTCCGAGCTGTCCAACGCACACCGACGATGGTGGGCCTATCAACCGGTCCGCGTGACGCCGCCTCCACCGGTCAGACAGACCGCGTGGGTGCAGAACGAAATAGATAGGTATATCCTTTCGGAACTGGAAGCCAGAGACCTCGCTCCAGCCGCGCCTGCCGAAAAGCGAACTTTGATCCGCCGCGCGACGTTCAATCTGACCGGGCTGCCGCCGACTCTGGAAGAAGTCGAAAATTTTCTCCGCGATAGTTCGTCCGGAGCTTTTGCGCGTGTGGTGGATCGGCTGCTAGGCTCCCCGGCTTATGGCGAGCGTTGGGCTCGGCATTGGCTGGATGTGGTCCGCTATGCTGATTATCACGACGCCGACCCGAAGGCACGTGTGACAAGTTGCGAACCACTGGAAGCGTGGCGCTACCGCGATTGGGTGATGAAATCCTTCAATCGCGATCTGCCATTCGATCAGTTCATTGTCTATCAGATTGCCGGCGATCTGTTGCCTAACCCGACAGGACAAACGCCTTATCCGGATGGGTTGATCGCGACGACGTTTCTCGTGAACGGCGCTTGGGATCGAGGTGACGCAGATAAGGAGAAGATGGTCAGCGACATGGTGGACGACCAGATTGACACGGTCGGGAAAGCGTTTCTCGGTCTGACGTTGGGTTGTGCTCGCTGTCACGATCACAAGTTCGATCCGATCTCGAACGAGGATTACTATGGGCTGGCTGGGATCTTCTACAGCACTCATTTCATGGAGAGCCTCGGAACCAAAGGCGGTGAAATCACATTGAAGCGCGTGCCATTGGTCCCGCGCGTTGTCGCGGCGCGCCGCGATGCGTTGGTGCGGCAAATCGAGGCCGTCAAGGCGAAGCTGGCAGGACTCGACAAACTGACGCCGCCGGTTTCGACGAACCATCCTGTGCGCGTCAGTCTGATCCAGGAACGCGATGCCTTGGAACGCGAGTTGCCGCCGCCGTATCCCATGGCACTGACGGTTCAGGAGGGAGGAATGCCGGGAGGGCTGTTCCCGAATATTCAAGATGTGCCCATCCATATTCGGGGCAGCTATACGCGGCTAGGTTCCATGGTCCCGCGGCGCTTGCCGAAGTTTTTTGCCGGTGAATCCCAGCCGCAGATTATGCAAGGCAGCGGTCGACACGAAGTCGCGCGCTGGATTGCGAGCAAGGACAACGCGCTCACCGCGCGAGTGATCGTCAATCGCGTTTGGCAATGGCACTTTGGCGAAGGTCTCGTGCGCACGCCGAACAACTTAGGCCTTCTCTCGGAGCCGCCCACGCATCCGGCGCTGCTCGATTGGCTGGCCAATCGATTCGTTGAGGATGGCTGGTCGCTGAAGAAACTACACCGCCGGATGCTGCTGAGCTCGACATATCAGCAGGCGAGTGCTATTCCGTCCGCGACATTTTCTCGCGATCCTGAAAACCGTTGGCTCGGTCGATTTGCCGCGCGGCGTCTGGAATCCGAAGCTATTCGCGACGCGATGATCTTCGTGACGGGCAGGCTCGATTTCTCGGAAGGCGGACCTGCGAGTGCGGACTTAAGTTCACTTCGGCGTTCGCTCTACGTTCAGACGGCGCGCTGGGATCGAAGTAACTTCGCGATGTTGTTTGATGCGGCCAATCCGGATGCTTCCGTCGAGAAGCGAACTGTTTCCACGGTGGCGCCGCAAGCGCTTCTCCTGCTCAATCATGACTTCGTGAAGGTCCAGGCCTCGCACTTGGCCAAACGTTTGCTCGGTGAAGTCCCTGTCGATGACATGGCCCGCATTCACCGGGCTTATCGGCTATTGTTTGCCCGAGCCGCGGACGCGGACGAAGTTGAGATCGGCCGGCGATTGCTGGAACAATCTGGCAAGTCAGCCACCAGCGAGGAGGCGTGGCGCGACTTCGCGCACGTGCTCCTGTGCACCAATGAATTCATCTATGTGGATTGAACAATCATCGACTGTAACGCAGGGTTTCACTCTGCCGTATCGCAGATTTTCAATCTGCAGCGCTCTCGCAAAATCGGAGGCGTTGGATTCACCGAACACACTGCCGACTGCAAGTCGGCGATACAGCAGAGTGAAACTCTGCGTTACGGCGAAGGCGGTGGGCGGTCCTGGCGAGGCAAGTTGCGAAATCCTATGACTAAGTTTGTTTCGACACCTCGTGCGTATTCACGCCGCGAGTGGCTGGCACGCGCAGGCGGCGGGTTGGGACTTCTAGCATTGGCAGACCTACTTGCTGCCGATTCGCCTTCTCCTGCGGATTCAGGCCGTTCCGCACAACCTTATGCGGTTCGTTCGCCACACCATCCGGCCGGGGCCAAAAGAATTATCTTTCTCTACATGCCGGGCGGGCCTTCTCATGTGGATCTCTTCGATCCCAAGCCTCGCTTAATTCAGGACAACGGCAAACCGCTGCCGTTCGAGAAACCAAAACTCGAACGCACGAAAACCGGCAACCTGCTCGCATCACCGTGGAAGTTTTCCCGGCACGGCCAATCGGGGATCGAAGTCAGCGAACTATTGCCCCGCGTCGCTGCGCACATCGATGATATCTGTGTGATCCGTTCGATGGTGGCCGACAATATCAACCACAGCGGAGCCGCGTTGCAAATGTGCACCGGCGAGCAAGCGTTCTCGCGTCCGAGCTTGGGTTCGTGGCTCACTTATGGTTTGGGAACGGAGAACCAAGACTTGCCCGGCTTCGTGGTTGTCAGCCCGGCTGCGGTCTTTCAGGGAGCGCAACTTTGGGCATCGAGTTTCTTACCCAGCGCCTACCAGGGAACACTGGTCCGCGATTTGAAAAATCCGATTGCAAACATCCGTGATCCATCTTCGAGCCCCGAGCGTCAGCGGACAAAGCTAGATGCGCTTGGCCGGTTGAACGATCTTCACAAACGCGGCCGACTGAATGATAGCGAACTTGACGCGCGCATCGCCTCCTTCGAGCTGGCCTTCCGCATGCAACGCGAAGCTCCCGAAGCGTTCGATCTTTCGCGCGAAAGTGCGGCCACGCACCAGATGTACGGCACTGACCAACCGACGACCGAACTTTTCGGCCGGCAATGTTTGATGGCACGGCGGTTGGTCGAACGCGGAGTCCGCTTTGTGCAGCTCTTTGATGCCCCGGTGAACAATGCTTGGGATCATCACAGCGGCCTGCGCGAACAGCTGCCCAAACGTTGCGCCGCTGTCGATCAACCGATCGCTGCTCTGCTAACAGATCTGAAGGCGCGTGGCTTGCTCGAAGACACGTTGGTCTTGTGGGGCGGCGAGTTTGGCCGCACGCCGACAGCCGAGGGCACGAACGGACGCGAACATCACCCCTTCGGGTTCACAATGTGGATGGCCGGTGGCGGCATCCGCGGCGGAATCGTCCATGGCGCCACCGATGATTTCGGCTGGCACGCCGTCGAGGACAAGGTCCACGTTCATGATCTGCATGCAACGATTCTTCACCTGATGGGATTCGATCACGAGCGATTGACCTATCGCCATGGCGGGCGTGATTACCGGTTGACCGATGTCTATGGGAACGTCGTTCATCGCATCCTCGCGTGAGTGGTTCACACTATTTAACGCCCGGCTTGCCGGAAGTCGCTGACTATTCCGGAAAGCAGGAAAAGCTCGCAAGCCGGAAACCGTTTGAAGCCGGATGGGATGCGAACAGATGATCGAGGAGTGAAGCCGTTGTCGTGATTTGGGCTTTGAAAGAGGCGCTGGACGACGTAGCGTAGCCTGGATGGAAGCGATTAGATCTGATAAAGATCCCTGAAAAGCGCGAAGTGACGGTTACTGTTCCGGCGCATATTAAGGCGAATCAAATCGCGGAAATCATTTTGATGGTGAGAGAACAGCCTGTCGATTACACGAACAAAGTTCAGGCAATGAAGGCCGCAGCAATCGATGAGCTTTTCTTGCAGGACCTAAATGAAGTTTCGTCAGATTTTCAGTCGGTTGATGCCGATTGGCCTTCTTCCTCATGACATATCGTTGGCACGTCTTCCTGGCTAACCTGGATCCAGTGGTGGGATCGGAACAGGGTCGGACTCGTCCAGTTTTGATCATCAGCGACGAGGAGATGAATCAGATTTTACCAGTTGTAAATGTGCTGCCACTGACCGTACGAAAGCCTGGCCGGAGGGTTTATCCGAACGAAATCCTTCTGCCCGTCGGCACGGCAGGCCTCGATTACGAATCGATTGTGCTCTGCTATCAAATACGGACGTTGGACAAAATGCGTTTAGGAAAGCACGTCGGAGCGATTGATGATAATTCCCTGCAATCTGGACGAAGATTGCGCGCCTGGACGGCTGAGACCGACAGGGCGGCAGCGAGCGTGAGGTTGTTGTGGCTGGTCATGAAATTCCAATTGGTTCCAATTGGTTTGACTTCGCACGTACGTTCGCTAGGAACGATTCACCATGAGAGCTACCTTTATCTCCGGGCTTGCCATATTTCAAATCCTCTTTGCAGCGCTGGTTGCCACGGAGACAGGCTTCATTGTTTGTTCGTCCGGCTTGGACCTCAGCAATCCGGCCAACCCATCGCGCATCGGAGATATCCGCACTCCTGGGCTCGCCGTCGCTGTCTCCGGCAATCACGCTCATGTTGCGGCCCGCGAAGCTGGGTTGCTTGTTGTTCGAATCGGTGAAGTGGAGGCCAAGCCGAAAGCCGAACGAACTTTGCGCGAATATCGCGAACATGCGCTCCGCAACGAAGGCAATGCGGAACGCGGCCGGGCGCTCTTCAGCGACCAGCGCGCATTGTGCTTTCAGTGTCATTCCACCGATGGAAAGGGCGGTAAGACGGGTCCCGATCTGTACGCGGCCGGAGACAAGTATTCGCGCTCGGATCTCATTCGCTCGGTGTTGGAGCCTTCCGCCACGATTATGATGGGTTACAGCACGACGATTGTCGAAACGTTGAACGGCGAGCGTATCGAAGGCGTCGTCAAAGCTGTGTCCGAAACAGAACTCGTGCTGGCCGGGCTGAACAGTGTGACACAACGGGTCGCCCGCGCTTCAATCAAAGACCAGCGCACGAGCGCGGTGTCCATCATGCCAGCAGGATTGCAGGCGGGGCTTTCGCTGGAGGAATTCACGGACCTGATGGCCTATTTGGAGAGCTTGAAACAACCGGAGATGCGGCTGGCCAACGAGGCCGGGACGCCTGGCGCCATTCAACGGCTCGCGCGTCCGGTTACGTTGCAGCCATTTCACAGCGCAGCCCATCGTTTCGATCATCCGATTTGGTTTGAGCAACACCCGGTGCTCGACCAAGCGTTCATAGTCGCTGAACAAACCAATGCGACGCTCTGGCTTTTGGAGAAACGCGTTGAAGGTGATGCCAAGACACTGTTCGCGAACGTCCGCCAGGAGGTATTTGTCACGGAGACCGAGGGATTGCTCGGCGTTGCTCTTCATCCACAGTTCCGTGAGAACCGGAAGTACTATTTGATGCACGAATTCATGGAGAACAATCAGCGGTCGATGATCATTGCGGAACGGAGCGCGCGAGCAGATTTGCGAGCGGACGCGGGCGGACCTTCACGTCGCATTCTGAAGATCGATGTCACGACCGAGGTTCATCATGGCGGCGGTCTCGAATTCGGTCCTGATGGATACCTTTACATCGGGATGGGTGATGCCGGACCCCAAGAGGACCCGCTTGGGCACGGACAGGACCTGCGCTCGTTCGCCGGCAAATTATTGCGCATCGATGTCAATCGCACGGATGCAGGCCGAGCCTACGGCATTCCCGTCGACAACCCGTTTGTGCGTCACTCTGATCCGGAAGTTCGTCGTGAGATTTTCGCTTACGGTCTGAGGCAGCCGTGGCGTTTCAGTTTCGATCCCGCGACGGCCGATTTATGGGTCGCTGACGTCGGCCAGGACCGCTTCGAGGAAGTGGGCATTGTGCGCGTGGGGGAAAATCATGGATGGAATGTGTTTGAAGGTTTCGAGCTGTTCTCGACCGTTTATCGCAAAGAGCGCGAGACGTACGTGCCGCCGATTGTTTCGTTCCGTCGACGGCATGGGGCCTCAGTGACGGCCGGGCACGTTTATCGCGCTCGTCCTGATTCGTCGTTTCAGGGCATTTACATTTGCGGTGATTACGAATCCAAACGGCTATGGGGGATCACCCAACGGAATCGGACGTTGCAGAGCATTCGCGAGATTGGCACTAGCCCGGCGAAGATTGTGGCCTTTGGACGTGATCGGAGTGGAGAGCTGTATGTTATCGGCTACGATCTTGGCATGATCTATAAGATCGACCTCGAAAGCGCTAGATTCGAGTAAGACTGGTCCACTCATTTCGTCAGATGGAAATAGCTGCGGACAGGAATGTCCACGCTCCGTACGGCGCCTGCAAGGGTTTCTCCGAAATAAGATGCTGAATTTGACTTAAGCCAAGAATATTCCTAGTGTCCTTCGACAGAAAATCTGGAAAGACTGGATCGTGTTATTCCCAGCGCCGCAGTCTGCAAAGGTGCCGCCCCGCGTCGTGGTTACAGGCGCCGGAATCGTTACGGCGCTAGGGCTGGATTGGCAAACGAATGCAGAAGGATTTCGCCAGGGCCGCGTGGCGTTCCAACCGGTCACACTCTTCGATGTTTCTCGGCAACGCGTCAAATCAGCGGCCCAAGTCAATTTGCCAAGCGACCTGCCATCGACGCGCCTGTCCAAACGGCAGCGGAGTCGGTTGGATCGAGCCGCCAAACTTTTGTTGCTCGCCGCGCATCAGGCGTGGAATCAGCCGGGCTGGACGCCCTGTTCGCATTTGCCGGTTGTCCTTGGAACAACGAGCGGCGGGATGAGCCTCGGTGAGACGTACTATCGGCAAGCGATCGAGCGGCCGAGAAACCATCACCGGCAAGCGGGACGTGTCATTCATTATCAACCGCAGCGGCACGGACTCGATCTCGCGGGCGCATTTGGCTTCAGCGGACCGATCTTCGTCATCGCAAACGCCTGTGCTACGGGCGCAAACGCCGTTGGCCACGCCTGGCAACTGATCCGCAACGCTCGGGCCGAACGCGTCCTCGCCGGCGGCTATGATGCGCTCAGCCAATTGGTCTTCTCCGGTTTTGATTCGCTGCAAGCGCTATCGCCCACACAATGCCGGCCGTTCGATGCTCAACGTGATGGATTAGCGTTGGGTGAAGGCGCCGCCGTCTTCGCGTTGGAAACGGTTGCTTCGGCCGAACGACGCAGGGCAGACATTCTGGGTGAAATTGTTGGATACGGTGCCACCACCGACGCGCATCACTTAACTCAACCGCATCCGCAAGGCGACGCGGCTCTGGGAGCCATGAACGCCGCGTGCCAGAGCGCCGGCCTCGAACCGTCTCAGATCGATTACGTCAACGCGCACGGCACCGGAACACCGCTCAACGATAGCGCCGAAGCCGCGGCGATCAATCGCTGGGCCGGAGCGCACGCGCCGACATTGCCCGTGAGTTCCACGAAATCAAGCGTCGGCCATCTGTTGGGCGGGGCGGGCGCCGTCGAAATGGCTGTCTGCTTGATGGCGTTACAGGGCCAATGGTTGCCGCCGACTTCGACATTGCGGGAACCTGATCCCGCGGCTCGATTCCCGGTTGTGCGGCAGCCCACCGCGGCTAAATTAGAATACGCGTTGACCAATTCGTTCGGATTCGGTGGAGCAAACGCGACGTTGATTCTTCGGAGGTGGCCGTGAGTTCAATTGTGATTGCCGGTCTCGGGGTTGTGTCGCCGGCAGGTTGGGGATTGTTGCCCTTTTGCGAATCGCTGGCCAAAGGAGAGCCCCTTTCAACCAAAGAATTGTCGCGTCCCGGTGTATCGCGGCCCCTCACAATCCGGCCGGTCCCGCGTGCGGCGCATCGGCCAAGCTTCATGACGCATGCCAGGCTGCGACGTGCCAGCCCAATTGCTCAGCACGCGGCTGGCGCCGCCATCGAAGCGCTCGGCGCCGACATTTCGCGCGTGAATCAACAGCCAGCGTCTCTTGGAGTTGTCCTTTGTGTGCTTTCCGGCGGAGTCAATTATTCGCGTCGTTTCTACGACGAAACGCTGAAAGATCCGACGGCGGCCAGTCCGTTGGTCTTTCCCGAGACTGTTTTCAATGCCCCGGCCAGCCATGTCGCCGCCATCCTTGGAACGACGGGAATCAATTATACGTTGGTGGGTGATCAAGGAACTTTTCTGTTGGGCCTAGCTCTGGCAGCGGACTGGCTCTCAAGCAATCAGGTCGATGGATGTCTCGTTGTTGGCGCCGAGGAATCGGATTGGTTGACGGCTGATGCGTTTCGGCGTTTTGAACGCAGGATTGTTCTTGCTGACGGAGCAGGGGCGCTTTATCTGAAGCGGCGAACAACCGAAAACGCCGCTATTGAGCTGGCCGCCATCACGAACTCCTATTCTTTCTCGTCGCGGTCCGCACGAATCCGAGCGGCACACGCGGTGCGTGCGGAACTGCCAGGCGCTGGCCCGCACTATGTTTTGTGCGATGGCATGCAGGGGCTCGCCCGATTGGATGCAGCAGAGTCACTGGCTTGGAACGATTGGAGCGCACCTCGTCTGTCGCCAAAGACAATCCTGGGAGAAGGGCTGGCGGCTTCAGCGGCCTGGCAATGTGTGGCGGCTATCGATGCTCTTCAGCAAGGACATTATCGTGCGGCAAATGTGAGTGTGGTGGGCTGCAATCAACAAGCGATTGGCGCGCAGTTCGTGAATCCAAACTTCAACGGATGAATCAGCGGGTCATTTTGATTACTGGCGCCAATGGCGGGCTTGGCCAGGCCATCGCGCAGACGTTTCTGGATGAAGCCGGCGAGAATCTGGTCTGCTTGGGCGTTCATCGTCAGCGCGAGCGAGCGGAGGTTCTGGTTGAAAAGAATAGCGCTCGCTGCCGCTGCATCAATCTTGATGTGACCATTCCAGAGGCGTGGGCGTCTGCGGTCGCGCGAATCCTCGACGAACACAAGCGGCTTGATGTGCTAGTGAACAACGCCGGCAAGCACGAAGACGGATTGTTGGGCACGCTTCCCGCAGCGTCGTGGCAATCGGTCCTAGCCAGCAACCTCGATGGCGTGTTTCACGGTTGCCAGGCGGTTTTGCCAGCGATGATTTCCCAACGGAACGGGCGGATTATCAACATCGCATCGCTCAGCGCATTGCTGGCGCCGGCCGGCCAGACCAATTACGCCGCAGCCAAAGCGGGAGTAATTGCCTTGACGCAATCGCTCGCCAAAGAAGTCGCGCGCATTGGAATCACCGTCAATGCGGTTTGTCCCGGTTACGTCGAGACAGAAGCGCTGGCGGGCATGAATGAGGTGGATCGCAAGGCCGCGAAAGCTCAAATCCCGATGCGCCGTTTTGGCCGGCCCGAGGAGATTGCCAGTGCCGTTCGATTTCTCGCTTGTCCGGAAGCGAGTTACATTACAGGCTCGATTTTGAAAGTGGACGGCGGAATTCTTTGAAAGCACATGGAAGACGCAACGGCCCTGAAAGCACGGATTAAGAACATGATCGTCGAGAATCTGATGTTACAGATTACCGCCAGCGAAATTGTCGATGAACGGCCACTCTTTGGTCCCGACAGCTTGGGATTGGATTCTGTCGATGCCCTGCAACTCGTGGTGGGACTCGACAAACAATTCGGTTTGAAGATTCCCGATCCCGCCGCGGCTAAGGAAATCCTCCACAGTGTCAACACGATGGTGGCGGCCATTCAACGTGCTGGCGCCGCCGGAGGCTTGAGATAATTCTTGTAAGGTTCCCCTGCAGATTCTATTAGACCGCTGATCACGCGGATGGGCGCGGATTAGACTCGAGGAGGAAGGCTATGCGGGAGGAAATCACCCACAAAGAAGTAAGCCACAGAATTCTTGGGGCGGCGATGTCCGTTCTTAACGAATTGAAACCAGGACTCGATGAAAAGCTGTGCGAAAACGCCATCGTCGTCGAACTCCGGAGCAGCGGATTTCAAGTCGACCAACAAAACGATACCCTGTTTACTACAAAACCCATCTGGTTGGGACGCTGGTTCCTGATCTGATCGTTGATAATTTGGTGATTGTAGATCCGAAGGTTGTCACTGCCTTTAGCGGCGAACATCTGGCGAAAATGCTTGGCTACTTGGCTATAACTGGCCTCGAACTGGCGTTGCTTCTGAACTTCAAGTACTCTCGTTTACAGTGGAAGCGCGTCGTGCGTTCACAACAGTCGCCGTAGCCGGTTTGAAGTGAGACCGCAGATGACACGGATGTACGCGGATAAGCGTAGAAAGGCAAAAAGGCGGAATACCTATCAGCGTTATCAGCGTTATCAGCGGTAAAGATCATTGCGCGCGCGTTGTCTCCGGCTTGGTCGGATTCGATCCAGATACATTGTTCAAGGCATCCAAGACGATGCTTTCCGTTAGCAGTTCCGGCAGGACAATCGGGTTGGCTGCAGGGTCGGCCGGATAGACCAAGACGAGCGGCACTCCAGCGCGCTTGTGCCGCTTAAGCTCTTCCGTAATCAAAGGGTCAATACGAGTGTGATCGCCAATAAGCGCTTCCGCGTTGATCTCCTTGAGCTTGGCCTGCACGGACGGAACTTCGAGGCTGGTCTTCTTGTTAACCTGACAGCTCAGGCACCAGTCGGCTGTGAAATCGACGAGGACTGGCCGACCGGCGGCGCGCGCTTCCTCGACGGCTTTGCTGCTCCACGGCTTCCAATCGATGCCATCGGGATGCTTTTGAAGAGACCCTCCGGCTTTCGCAAGAACAACCGGTGATCGCCAGCTCAATTGCTTTTCCAACACCAAAAGGTAAGCCGCAACGACGAGAACCAAACTGGCCGCAATGGCCCAACCTCTGCGCTTCGACGAACGTTGCACGAACTCGCCCCACATCCATGCCGCGAGACCAACTGTAACGAGGAACAATCCCAACCAGAGCGTTCCGCTCGTCCCGAAATGCAGCGTTGTCAGCCAAAACAACCAGACCGCCGTGGCCAGCATGGGAAATCCCATTGCGACCTTCAGTTTTTCCATCCAGACTCCCGGCTTTGGAAGAAATTTCAGCCAGCTCGGTTGCCAGCTCAGCACCAAATAAGGCGCTGCCAAGCCCAGGCCGATTGCGAGGAACATCAGCACAATGATCGGCGCGGATTGAGCGAAAGCAAATCCGAGCGCCACGCCGAGGAATGGCGCCGTGCAGGGCGTAGCCAGCGCCGTCGCTAACACACCGTTGAAGAACGCGCCGACGTTCCCTTCTTTCGACGCCAGTGTGCCCGCCGCGCCCATCGCTCGACCAGCGAGGTTAATTTCAAACAGACCAAACAGATTTAAGGCTACTAGGGTCACCAGAAGGGTCATGCCGACCAGGAATTGCGGGTTTTGAAATTGCATTCCCCAATTGGCAGAGCGGCCGGCCAATTGGACCGCGACCACAAGCAACGCCAAGACGAGAAAGGAAGCCAGCACACCAGACGTATAAAGCAAACCCAATTGGCGGACGCGCTGGGGCTTTTCATGGCTCTGATTGACAAAGCCAAGAATCTTCAGGGCAATCACGGGTAGAACGCACGGCATGATGTTGAGAATTAGACCGCCCAGAAAAGCTAGGCCAAGCATTGCGAGCAACGATCGTTCGTCCTTTGACCCGTCCGTCGCGATGGCCGAAGTCTTCGGCGCGCTCGTGCTGCTTCCCGGTCCAGATTCAGCAATCGTCAAACTCACTTCATAAGCTTCGGGCGAAGCGCTGGCGTTTGCTTTCGCCACGCCGATTCCAGTAATGGAGCTAGGCCATCGGTCGCCAGTCTTCTTGACCATTTTCCGAAGGCTGACGACGTTCCCGGCTTCGTTCATTCGTTCGGTCGGCCCTGCTACTTCATAGGTGTCACCGCCATAAGGATAAAAGTCAGCGGTTTCCGGTTTAGCCTTGGCTTCCCATTGCACGATCAAGGCCCGTGTGTCATCCGAAGGCGCTTTCTCCCAAAACGCGCGCGTCACTAGCGAAGGATCAGAAACCGGCAGCTTCTTCTTCCACTCCTCAAGAAGGGCTGCGTCCGGCGACGGGATCGATTCATTGCTCCCCGTCAGGCTGTTCTGAACATCCGCACTACCAGGCAGGCAAAGCTCATCGCATTCCAGCCACGAAACTTGGGCCTTGATCTCGTGCGCAGTTGAAACGAGATCACTCGCCAGTTTGAGCGGAATGAGCAGGACGGTTTCATCGTGATAAACGTACGTGGTCAGCCCTGCGGCAACGTGCTTTTCCGGAACGGGCCATTGAATTTCTCCAGCGGAGATTCCAGTTGGCAATTGCCATTCAACACTTATCGGCAAACCTGATTCGCCGGAATTCCGCCAATAAGTATGCCAGCGTGGAGGCATCTTCATCTCGATCCCGGCCATCACGGTCTCGCCGGGTTTGGCCGAGGCAGCGGAAAGGAGCAAGCGCACTTTCGTTCGCGCCTGCGCGTGCAGCGAAGGAACTGCCAAAGCCAGCGAACTGAGCAGAAAGAACAAACGAATGAGTTTCATAGCCTTACTCAGTAAGGTGCACGAACCGGGAAGAATTTGAACTTAATTTGTTGCTCCGCTCATTTCTCAGGAAAAACCGAATTCGGCTTGATCCGCCATAGCACGAATGACAGCCTTCGCGATAGGTTAACACCGATGGACGCGCTGACATATCTGGCCAGAGGTCTGGAGAACCCCCAAACGAGAAGCCCTCACTGATGTCCGCGGGTCTTGGACGCACGAAGAACTGGTTCGCAATGTGCAGCGCGTTTCAGCCGGCTTGCGCCGCCGTCATCTTTTGGGCGTGCACGACCGTGTCGGCTTTTTTCCGGTTCGGCAAAAAGAATCAGTCGCTCTGTTGTTGGGCATCTTTGGCGCGGGCGGTGTAGCGGTGCCATTGTCAGCGCGCGGGGCGGCGCGGGAGATTGCCCACCAAATTGTCGATGCCGGAATTTCGCTTATCATTACCGAGGCGGCGGTGGAAAAGGCTTTGTCCGACGCGATGGCGATCAGCCGAGAGCAGGGTATCGCACCACACCGGATTGACGCCGCGTCACTCTTCAACCAAACGGGGTCCGGGTCTGGACTGGGTTTTGGCGCCGACGCTCCGGCATTGATTCTTTACACCTCTGGGACGACTGGGTTGCCAAAAGGTGTCGTGCACACGCATGCAAGTCTGATGGCCCAAGTGGAGGTGCTCTTTAAGGCATGGGAATGGAACTCGGAGGATCAATTGCTCCACGTCTTGCCTTTGCACCACATTCACGGCTTGGTGAATGCTGTGTTGGGCGCCTTATGGGCCGGTGCCCAGATTCTCTTTCGCGAGACGTTTTCACCCACTCAAGTGTGGAAGGAATTTGCCGGCCGCAAGGTCTCGGTTTTCTACGGCGTTCCCACGATTTACCATCAATTGGCTGATGCATGGGAAGGGCAGGAACTACCCACACAGCGACGGTGGGCCGAAGGTGCGGGTCAGCTTCGCCTCGCGGTTTCGGGTTCGGCGGCACTCCCGGCGCGGCTTTGGGCCCGCTGGCAAAACATTTCTAACCAGGCTCTCCTCGAACGATACGGAATGACTGAGATTGGCATGGCTATTTCCAACCCTTACCGTGGCGAACGGCGCGCGGGAACAGTTGGGCAGCCGTTACCGGGGATGAACGTAAGGATCGTTACCGAAACTGGCCATGATGCTCCTGAAGGAGTGCAGGGCGAAATATGGGTGCAAGGTGCGTCCCTATTCAGGGAGTATTGGAATAATCCGGACGCCAGCCGGGCAGCTTTTCGGGATGGGTATTTCCTCACGGGCGACGTTGCAGAAATCCAGAACGGTTCGGTCTGCATTCGCGGGCGATCTTCGGTCGATATCCTGAAGAGTGGTGGTGATAAGGTCTCAGCGTTAGAGATTGAAGAAGTGCTTCGCGAACATCCGAACATTCGTGAGGTCGCCGTTGTTGGCGTTCCGGATTCTGAGTAAGGCGAGATTGTGACGGCTTGCGTCATTCCGCAAGTTGGAGAAATCCTCACCATCGATCAAGTTCGCAGCTGGTGTCAGGACAAGCTGGCTCCGTATAAAGCGCCCCGGCGACTTGAACTGAGGGGGGATCTTCCGCGGAATGCCGTGGGCAAAATCGTCAAACCAGAACTGATCCGTCAATTATGCCACGCGTAGGCGCACCATGGATCTGTTGCGTTCAGTAGGAATCCCGTATGGACCTGGCGTGGATTTCTGTCGCAGCACTCGTCATTACTATTCTGGTGAGCTGCACCGCGCGCGTAAATCCGGGTGTCTTGGCCATCGCATTTGCGTGGATCATCGCCGTGGGCATCGCTCCGCTGCTCGGCGAGTCCATCAACGTGAAGACGGTGCTCGCGGGGTTTTCGTCCGAACTGTTCCTGACGCTGAGCGGCGTGACTTTGCTTTTCGCTCAAGCACAAGTGAACGGCACGCTGGCCAAGGTCGCGGACCTTGCGGTCCGCTGTTGTCTGGGTAACACCGGCCTGATCGCGCCAGCCGTTTTCGTTCTAGCCGCGACAATGTCTGCCGTTGGCGGGGGCAGCGTGGCCACGGCTGCGCTTGTCGCACCGATGGCGATGACTGCAGCGGCCAACGCACGAATTCCCGCGTTTCTCATGGCCGTGATGGTCGGCCACGGCGCGGTCGCCGGTGGCATGTCGCCCTTTGCCTTGACGGGCATCGTTGCCAACGGCGTGATGGAGCGCATCAGTCTGAAGGGATACGAGTGGCACACATTCTTCCACAACCTCGCCGCGAACGCGTTGGTGGCGTTGGCGGGATATTCTGTTTTCGGAGGATGGCGGCTAATGCGTCGCAACAGCGAAGCAGACCTTGCCTCTGCCGCATCCGCAGTTACCGCCACGAAATCCGAATCGTCCAGCGAACTCAACCGGAAGCACGCGGTCACGCTCTTGGTGATCGGCTTGCTGATCGTTGGCGTCCTTGTTTTCAAAGTTCATGTCGCGATGGCGGCCTTTGGGGCGGCTGCGTTGTTGACTGTTTTCGGTTTGGCCGATGAAAAAGAAGTCTTTCGCGCGGTTCCATGGTCAGTGATCGTGATGGTTTGCGGTGTGACCGTCCTCACCTCGTTGCTTTGTACGCTGTTGTTTGGATTAAAGGTCGTTGCGTCTAGATAAAGCAAAGTCCCAGCGATCCACAAACAGCGGCATGCAAAACACGTTTGCGAATGGCGCCAACGACGCGAGCGCTAGAACCAACCACAATCCCATCACGGCGCGCCACTGGCGTTGAATTAGGCTTCTGCTGGCGCCATTGGTTTCATGATCTCGTTGGTGCGAGCCTTTTGATGAGCAAGATCAAGGATCACGACCAGGAGTAAGAATCACGCTCACAGTGCTTAATTCAAGCGTAGTGGCGCAGCGCGCCGTCCCTGTTGTAGCATTGGGGGCAGTGCCGAGAAACGCCCAATGTCGAACGATCACTCGCGTCACCGTTTCTCTGCGCTCACCGCTCGAAGCAACGCTTTGATGTATCCGATGCTGTAAGCCCAACCGGTGCGCCGGCCGCCAACCATCTCTGGAACGTGATCGGCGATGACCGCGCCGCGGAAATCCACTTCGTAGAGCGTTTTCATGAGCTTATACATGTCGGTGTAGCCGTTATCGACGAATGTCTCGACGAAATGTGGAATCGGCGCGCTGACATTGCGGAAATGAATCTTCCAGAGCTTGTCCATCTTGGCGAAGGCGCGAGCTGCCTCAAAAACGTCTTTGCCCATATGCGTTCCGCCCTCCATCCAAGTCCCGGCGCAAAGGCAAACACCAATGTTCGGGCTGTTCGCGATCTCGAGCGCGCGCGTATAGCCGTCGAAGTTGCCGAAAATGCAGCGGGGTATCCCGCCCAATTCCGGGACGGGCGGATCGTCAGGATGAATGCCGATGCGGATGCCGAGTTCTTCGGCGAGCGGGACGACCTGTTTGATGAAATAGGTGTAATTCTCCCAGAGTTCTTCCTTCGCATATTTGCGGCCATGCGTCAGAGGACCTTCGAAGACTTTGCCTACCCAATAACCTTTTGGGTTTTTGTTCAGGTCGAACGCGCGCGCTGAGGCTCCTCCTCGTGTGGTCTCCCGTTCGCTGCTCCAGATGCCGTTGCCCATGTGAGCGTATGTCGTGTAGAAAACTCCGGCCTTGGCCAAGTTACGCAGGAAATTCTTGTACTCCTCGATCTTTGCGTCGCGGCCGGGCAGGTTCAACGTGACTTCGGGCATGTTATGGACATTGCTGTTGCCGATGTTCCAGACTTTGAGGCCGGCGTCTTCCACGCGTTTCTTGACCGAAATGAAATGCTCGGCTGTCGCTTTGGCGGGATCCGAGGGAATATTCACATATTCGACTCCGAGCTGCTGGGCGAACTTCAAGTCCTCCTCCGTGACGTCACGCGAAATCTGCAGGGAGACCTTGATGCCCGGTGGAAGCGGTTCGAGCTTTTTTGATGCTTGAGCGGCGAACGGATTCCACGCCAAACCAGCGGCAGCGGCGCTTGCGGCCAACTTGAAGAAGCCGCGGCGATGCATGCCAGGAACTAATTGCGGATTGACCTGATGGGTTCGTGCGGCTTTAGCGTTCATAGCGAGAGATTCCTTTGTAATTCCGTGATGAGCGCAGCTTGGCCCGGGGACAGAAGGCGTTCAACCGTTTTCCTCGCACGCAATCGAACGCGAAGAGTCTTGTCCAGCGCAACGGTCTGAAAGTCGAGTCACGCCGTGAACGCTCCCGGACTGACAGTCTTAATCGCCAGCGGTGCTCATTTTGGGACTAAAGGCAGGGCGCGTCACTCCGTGCGCGCCGAAACAGGGCCAGAAAACCAAGGCCGTTAGCGGAAAACGGCGCGCACGGAGTGACGCGCCCTGCCAAGATCTGCCAAAATGAGACTTCCCAGAAACTTTTTGCGCGCATTATTCCCATGAACCAATTGGGTGATATGACCCGGTTCATGGCAGAACTGTTGCTTAATCACACTTAATCACACGGCGTGCTTGCTGCGTAACTTTCGGCGTGCTTACATGGCATGTCTGCAGGAAACGGACGTGTTTTTATGAAATCCGCCATCGCCATCGGCGCGCATCCGGACGACATCGAATTCTACATGGCAGGCACGCTATTGCTGCTAAAACGCGCCGGTTATAAAGTTCATTATATGAATATCGCGAGTGGGAATTGCGGGAGCCTGAAGCACAATGCCGCGAGGGCGCGCTTGATTCGGCGCAAGGAATCAGAGCAGGCGGCGCGCATTCTCGGAGCGCGCTATCATTCGAGCCTGACGGATGACTTGGAGATTTTTTACGAAGTCAAGACTCTGCGTCGGCTGGCTGCGGTCATTCGCGAAGCGAATCCAGCTATTATTCTGACGCATTCGCCGCAGGATTACATGGAAGATCACACCAACACCTGCCGCCTCGTGGTAACGGCGGCGTTCGCACGCGGGATGCCGAATTTTAAGACGGTCCCGAGCCGAGACGCCGTCGACACAGAGACCACGATTTATCACGCGATGCCGCACGGCCTGCAAGACGGGTTAAGGCAGCGCGTGACTCCGGGCGCATTTGTTAATACAACCTTAGTGCATAGAACCAAGCGCGACGCACTGGCCGCCCATCGCAGCCAGAAGGAATGGCTTGATGTCAGCCAAGGAATGGATTCCTATCTGCGTGTCATGGAGGAGATGTCTCTGGACGTTGGAAGGATGTCGCGGCGATTCAAACATGCCGAAGGCTGGAGGCGCCATCTGCATTTAGGATTCTCCGCGACCGACCAGGATCCATTGCGCGCGGTGTTGAAAGGCAACTATCTCGTGAACGCGAGTTACGAAACGAATTTGCCAGAAGAGCGCCGAGGCGTTCATTCTGAGACGACAGGACCGCTATGACACGAAAACTCAGCTCGATCGCCCCTGATTGGTGGGATTACACGACTCTCGACGACGAAATTCTGCGAGACGCGGCACGCTTGACAGCTCACGACATGCTGAAACTTTCGCGCCCCGGGTTCCAGGTCGTGTTCTACGACACGCTCGAGGAGTTCTATCTCGCCGAAGCGCTCGAATATATCAACGCCTGGAAGCAATCGACGCATGACAATCCCGTGGGAATTTGCGGCCCGATTGGGCCGACCGAGCAATTGCCCTTAGTCGCGCGGTTAGTGAATGAACTGGGGCTTTCTCTAAAGTCGGCGCACTTTTGGGGAATGGACGAATGGTATCTGGATGGCAAGGAGGTGTCGGTCACACATCCGCTTTCGTTTGAGCGCGCCGACCGTGAGCTCTGTTTCAGCCGCATTGAACCGAGTCTGGCGATGCCGGAAGAGAATTTGCATTTCCCGAAGGCCGACTCCGCCAAGTACCGCGCGAGTTGGGAAGGAGTGCGTTGCGCCGTGATGCAAGGCGGGCAGGGCGAAATCAAACATTGGGCATTCAACGATCCGCCGCGCCGAGAAGGCGTGTACAAAAGCCAACCGCCGGCTCCAGATGAATATCGACAACTCCACACGCGCGTGGTCGATTTGCATCCGGTGACCCTCGTCCAAAATGCCCGAACGTCTGGTGGCGGTAACGTGGCGGGCGTCCCGCGAAAAGCCATTTCCGTCGGTCCCGTCGAAACATGGAAAGCGGAGAAAGTTTCGATTTGGCATGCCGGCACTCACGACAATCCATTCGGCCAACGCCTGACAACGCTAATGATTGCCAAGAAGATTCCCGACACTTCCGTTCCGATGTCTCTGCTGGCGGACCATCCGAATGTTCAGTTCAATTTCTACCGCCCGGGAATCGGCGCCTGTGAAGTCGAGATGCATTAAGTCGCGAGTGATTTTCCGGCTCCGCCGCGCTGGCTAACGGCTGCGCTGCGTTCCGGCCTCGTCATTCCAGCTCATCCCTTGGCATTAACGCGCAACCGAAAACTCGACGAGCGGCGGCAGCGCGCTCTGACGCGTTATTATCATGCGGCAGGCGCTGGAGGAATTGCCGTTGGGGTTCACACCACGCAATTCGAGATTCGCCAACCCAGGCATGGCCTGCTTGAACCGGTCTTGAAATCGGCGGCTCACACAGTCGCTGACCGCGATGCCGATTGCAAATCGGCGATACGGCAGACTGAAAGTCTGCGCTACGCCGAAAAGGGTATCTTACGCCTTGGGCGTCACTTTGAATGTCGCCTCGTTAAGCGGACTCCAATCGTTGTTTAGGAGCACGCGGGCTTTGATGGTGACATTCTCTTTGATTTCGACCGGCGCTTCATATGCCTTCGCTTTCGGTGAGAGCTTCCCACCGAGCGATCGCGGATCTGTTCCGTCCAATGTGAAATAAGCGGTTCCTGCCGGAGTTAGCATCGACAATTTGAACCCCGACGGAACGGAGCCGCCGTGTTGAACGAATGATGGCGCTGCAAGGTCCGGCCATAATCCCTGCCCCCACAATTGATCGAGCACAACCTGGCCGCGTTTCGGAAAATAGTCGTTCACGATGCGATCGATTGCGTTTTTCCATTCGACATCGCGTGTCAATGGCGCTGGCGGTCCGCCGTTCGGTCCTTGCGGGCGCGGTGGTCTAAAGCCGAAACCGCCTTGGACATCGCCCCAGCGGGCGGACTCGCACACGACGGCGCGTTCAATTTCCTTCTTCCGAGCTAGAAAGCGGGCGGTCGCGGATTTGGCGGTCAAGGCGCCATCGTTAAAGAAATGCCGGTGAACGCGATCCGCCACCAGCATGCGAAACTCGGCATTGTCCAAGCATTGTTGCCAGAGCCATTGCGGGTTGCTTTGTTCGAAGCGTTCACCGGTGGGAAATGGCCCCATTCGATCTTCGTGCAGGTCGAGCAGTGTATGCTCGGCATCCCAGATAAAAAATCGAAAGCCATCAGCGCCTTTGCGATTGCGCATGCCATACCAATTATTCGGAAAACCATTTGCGCCAAACTTGCTAACCGGCGCGTCCAAATTGCCTCCGTAAAAAATGATCAGCATGTAATCGATAAGATTCGTCGGGTCCAAGAGGACTTCGTCATTCGGGTTTCGAGTGCCGTCCGGATTCTTTCCCAGAATTCGCTGGTACGCTTCATCGTTGGTCAGTCCGGCCTTGGCGATGTCGTACAACCGTCTCCATGCATCGATGTTGCCGTCCGTCGGAAATGGCGATTCGCGGCGTTGCCCACCTCCGCCGCCGAAGGCAAAGCCGCCGGGAATCTTGAGGGCATCATAATCTTCTTTGGCGCCGCCAAAATAGCTTGCGCCGTACGACGCCTCAGGACGTTCGCACGTGTTATAGAGCCCCCAATACTGGCCGTTGATGTAGAGATGATAAAAATCTCCCCGAGCCGCCGGATGGCCCATCGCCAATTGCGTATCGCGACTAAATTGGTCTCTGAGGAAGACGCCATTGGCATCACCGCCCAAACTCCAGGAATAGTTTTGGGAGCACCGGAGATCGAAGTTGTCGAATGTTTGCGCAGCATTAGGACCGAACAGAGGATGTTTCAATTTGCCGTCGCCGTATTCCTTCCGGAAGAAAAAGCGAAAGGCGTGCTTCGGGTTCATCGCCATGCGGCTGAAACCGCCCCGAATGCGGATGCCGCAATCGATTTGAAAACCGTCGCCGGCGCCTGGATGAATCAGTTCGAGAGAGCAGGGACGCTCCGCTTCGCGGCCGTCTGATCGGGCATTGGCATAGATGCCCCGCTCACTACCGAACAGGTCTTCAAGCTTCATCACCAGTGAGAACGATGGCAGCGATTTAAGATCGCCGGTAATTGAATCACGGTAACGAGGATCGTTTACGACGCGAGGGTCCATCCCAAAGTCCACTTTGTTTTCGCCCCACGAATATGGAAAACCTTCGGGTGGCAAGCCGTCGTTCGACTGCGTGATTACATCGCGTGGAAAGATGTAAGTTTGGGTTTCGACTTTCGTCTTCTCACTGTTTGGCTTGAAGGCGGCGGCTCGGATGACGGAAGTTTTGGAAATCGGAATCGGCTTCGAATAGGCCGTCGCCGATCGCGTTGGCGGCGTGCCATCCGTGGTGAACCGAATCTGAGCGCTCGTTTCCTTGGTGGTGATGCTCAGCTCGAACGGCGCGTCATAAAACCCTCGTTTATGGCTGAACTTGAGATTGGGGGCCTTTTCGTTTTGCGCCAGCGCCCATGTCGCCGAGCAAACCGCGAGGATAACAAATTTTGTAATGAGCCGTTTCATTTGGGTTGATCGTTTTGCGGCCGTTCGCTGGCGCGCCGGGCTAATTCTGCTCGAACCGCCTTCAATTCCTCTTCATTCAATTTGCCGTCGCGATCCTTATCCATCTGTCGAACGAGTTCCTCTCGATTAGCAAGGGGCCGGCCCCCGGGGCCTGACCCCCGCCGACGCGGCGGACCAAACATCATTCGGGGGACGTCTTCGATTTTTCCTTCGGCGGCGTCTTGCTGGAGCGTCTCCAGTTCTTCGGGATCGAGACGTCCGTTGGTGTTTTTGTCGTACTTTCTTTGCAGCTCCATCCATTGCTTTTGCATGCCTTCCATCGCGGTGCGGCGCTCTTCCTCGTTCAGTCTGCCGTCGCCATCTTTGTCGTATTTTTTGACGATCTCCGGTGGCAGGGGAGGGAACTCACCGCGTCCGCGGCCGGAGCGGGCCATGCGGAATCCTTGGTCGCTTCGCGCGCGCCGCATTGCTTCGCGCTCCGCGTCGTTGAGCTTGCCATCAGCATCTTTGTCATGCTGCTTGAGGACGGCCGTCCTCGCGGCCTCGCTCACGGAGAGCTTTTCAGCCTGGGCCCGGACCGTTAGCGAGAAAGCCAAGAGTGTTGCGAGCGCAAACACAGCACGGATTAAGTAAATAGATTTCATAGTTCGAGCAAGGTCCCTAAATTGCACTTGAATACCAGTAGATGACGTTGTTATCCCGGTTTGGTTACAGCGTTGTGACAGAACGAGGACAATAAAGGCGGAGTGTATCCAGGGTCAAGGTTCAGAAGAGAATGGATGAATGGATGCTATTTTGGCGCCAGTGCCTTGATTTGCTCGGGCAACTCGAACGCTGAGTCGGGGACCTTGTTGAATTCGACCGAATTGATCGTGATTGATTGTTCCACCGGTCCGACCTTCTGCGTGATCTTCGTTGCGACTAATATGTCACCGAACTTCTTGTATTCACCGCTGGTGGCGGTGACGGTCATCGGACCGACGGGAGATTCTTGTGTCGTGATAAAACCGACAAGCAAGCCGGATTTAGTGTCATAAAACTCGGTGATCTCGCGGCCCGAAGGCCGAACGAGTTTAAGCTTGTAGCACTCGCGTCCTTCGAATTGTGTCATTTCGAGCGTTTCCATCGACTGATATTCCTTTTCGTCATGGAGCACCGAATTGAACAGCGCTTGCTCGCGTTTCTGTTCGAGTTCGTTGCCTTCGGAGACAATAGGACCAGTGACTGGATTCACGCTCCATGCCACCTTGCCGTCAAACCCGTCCCAAAGATCACCGATGCCAGGAATACGAGCTTTGACAAAAGTCTTGTTGGGACGTTTCGCAAAGATTTCCACGTCACCTTTGACTCCGAGACTCGGCAATTCGGTATTCCCCTTGGCATGTTGCGACTCAATCTTATCGTAGGCCTCTTTTCCTCCGATGGCTTGAACAAACTTGGCAATGACTTCCTTGGCTGGTGGCAGTTTCGCCCTGGCGGGCTTAGCGTTTTGCTGCGCGCTCGTTGATGCAGGCTTGTCGGCCTCGCCACAGGCATTCAAAGGCAATGTGATCGCAACAAATGTGCACAGGCGCACGACAAGATTGAGAGGCAATAGGGCAGGGGAGTCTTTCATTCTATTCGTTGACGTTTGGCAGGACAGGGCGTCCCGCCTGTCCCGGATCCACCGAGAGGCTTAAGACCGGCGAGACGCCTGTCCTGCGAGCGAGTTCATCGCGCGAACTGATGCCGGCGCTTTGCTTCTTCTTACATTCCTTAGCGATCCATTGCATCGCAGCTAAAAGCGCGGGATCTCGGCCTTCCAGTAAGTCTTGGCGTGTCGCGCGAATAGGCTCATCTGGGATGACCCCGCGTCCTTCGAGGCGAATTCCCGACGGGCTCACAAAATCAGCGACCGCATGGTAGAGTATATCTCCATTCGGCAATTTATCCCAAAGCGCCGGGAGGGCTTGGCCAGGCGAGGGTTCTCCAAAGATTCGTGCGCGACCAATCGCCTGCATCCCGCCGGCAAAAATCTCCGCGGTGCTCAGTGAAACACCATCGATGAGAATCGCGAGGGGACCGGAATAAGGTTCGACTTTGAGGCCCGATGGATTGACTCGACGCGGGTTGCTGAAGAACTCTAGTTCGTTGCCGCGCGTTTTCATTTTTCCAAGGGAAACTCGTTCATTGAGAAAATGCCCGGAGATGCCCATGACCATGGCGCCGAGGCCGCCGAGATTGCCGCGCAAATCGAGGATAATCCCGTCCATCTGACGAAACTCATCGACGGCTTTATCAAAAGGCAGAGAGATGGGAGCCATCCACAAGTTGAAACGAATCAAGCCGACTGAGGAGCCATCAACAGCATGCAATCGTTCCTTTTGCCAGTCGGCATATAAGGTGGGCAGGTGACCCAATTTCACCGGTTGGCCGGCATCGGGCGCCCGTTTAACTTCCAGAGTCGGCGTATTGTCCATCCCATCGAGAAACTTGACTCGCAGACTGGAGCCGACGGGTCCTTGCACTTGGGCTTTCGCCAGACGCCATGCCATGAATGGCACTTCACGAGAGTTAAGATCAGCGGGAAGTTTCTTCAGGAGATCACTGACACTTCGTTTGTCGATGGATTGCACGATCCAGCCCGGCTTGATGCCGGCTTCTTTGGCCGGCCCGCGCGGGTCAACGCGGCTGACAGTTAGTTTTCCGTCTAACAATCGGACATCAAATCCAGCACTGCCCGAACCGCCGCTGGCATTGGAGTCTCTTTCGGATTCATCCGCGACACTGCTGTCAGTCTCTTCCGCATTGTCTTTGGAATCGGCCGCAGGTTTTGCCGCATCCTTGTTCCGTTTCGCATTGAACTCAACGGCTGATTCGCGCGGTATCAGCGCCATATGAGATTGACCGAGCCGGCCGATCATTTCCTCAATAACAGTTCGTAGTTGCTTAACGTTTCGAGCTGATTTCGCCTTGGGACGCAGCTCTGCGCGAACAGCTGGCCAATCAACGCCGTTGAAGTTGGTATCGAAGTGCGTGTCGTAAATGACTTGCCAAGCAGCCTCGAACGACTCGATCCCGACGCTGGGTAATTCCTTCGTGGGCGTGTCGAATTGACCTCCGATAGGACCGGCGTCCGTTTGCGACGCGCCGCCTAAGGGAAACAATGCAGCGAGAACACAAACGATTCCGACGAATCGCAGGCGATTCCGATGAAACGATGTCATGACGCGATCGGATGGTTCTTGCACGGACCTTGACTAGGTTCGACGAAAACGTAGCCAACCTAGTACGCAAGAGCAAAGTAATTCGGTGTGGTGTTGCATTCAAAAGTTCACTTTTTCGTGCGATCAAAAGTGCACAACTTTTAGGGTGAGCGATCGCTAGCACAAACGGCTGCTCAAAAGGACCACAGGTTGGGTATTATGGTGAGGAGGTTCCTT
>Ga0194128_10001973_pt1 | contig 34276 bp, 21 predicted proteins | sample TA2KigCa65mmetaG_FD_148650 | JGI IMG/M metagenome (GOLD analysis project Ga0194128, IMG submission 148650) | Freshwater microbial communities from Lake Tanganyika, Tanzania - TA2015037 Kigoma Deep Cast 65m | ecosystem: Environmental > Aquatic > Freshwater > Lake | place: Tanzania: Lake...
TTGCGGCAGCGACAGACAGCGAGGCGGACGAGACAACGCGGCGCGAGAGACCAAGAGGCGGGATCATGCAGTACTCCACTAACGGGTGTAAGAGGCAGTTGCCCGAGTCGGCAACTCGTTTGGAACTCTTTGGGGATCGGGTCGAGGTTCGTGGTCGGTTGTGGGGCGGCATCCATGCCGTGTTTGAGTGCGTTGCATGCACCCCGCCTCGAGGCGAGCCGACAGAGTAAACGCACCGCCACCCGTCCGCAAGCGACCTCGGGGTATGATCCTTCGTCCATGGAGAAAGGCAGTGGAAGTTATGCGACCGCACACGTGGGCGCGCGCTTGGCGCTCGCCGATGGCAGCGTCTTTGAGGGGGTCGGCTTCGGTGCCGTTGGTTCGTCGGTGCACGCGCTTGGCGAAGTTGTTTTCAATACCGCGCTCTGTGGCTACCAAGAAGCCCTGACCGATCCGAGTTACACGGGTCAGATCCTGACACTGACTGCAACGCAGATCGGGAATTACGGTGTCACACCCGACGACATCGAGAGCGCTGCCCCAACCGTGCGCGGCTTTGTGGTCCGCGAACTCAGCCGCATTCGCTCGAACCAGCGCGCGGTGGAAGATCTCTCCCAGTGGCTCGCGCGGCACGGCATTCCCGCGATTCATTCGATCGACACACGTGCACTTGTACGGAGGCTTCGCAGTACAGGATCCATGAACGGCGTACTGAGCGGCGACCTGGCGCGCAGCGATGAGGAACTCGTCGCCGCAGCGCGCGCAGGCGCATCGATGGCTGGGCAGGATCTCGCAAGCGCGGTCAGCCCGCGGACCACATCGACATGGGAAGAACGCCTCGGCGAATGGGCGCCGCGCAGCAGCAGTTGCATGCGGATCGCCTCGCGTCCGCTGCATGTTGTTGCCATTGACTGCGGTGCCAAGCGCAACATCTACCGAAATCTGGCTGAACGCAATTGCCGTGTACAGGCTGTTCCGCTTGATGCGACCGCTGCCACCATCCGCTCCATGCGCCCCGATGGGCTGTTCGTCTCGAACGGGCCAGGCGACCCGGCGGCGGTCGCCGCAACCGTTGCCACACTGCGAGAAATTGCCGGGGAAATACCCACTTTTGGCATCTGTCTCGGTCATCAACTCCTCGCGCTTGCACTCGGCGCGAAGACCTACAAGTTGAAGTTCGGGCACCGCGGATCGAACCAGCCCGTTCGCAATCTGCTCTCGGGCAGGATCGAGATCACCAGCCAGAACCACGGCTTCTGCGTCGATGAGGAGTCACTCCGTGCCGTGGGTGGCGAACCGACCCATGTGCATCTGAATGATCGCACCATCGCGGGCTTCCGCCATCGGACCAAGCCGATCTTCAGTGTCCAGTACCACCCCGAAGCGTCGCCCGGACCGCACGACTCCGACTATCTCTTCGACTGCTTCGTGGAACTGATGGAGAGCGGCACGCCGCTCACGGAGGCCACGATGCGCGAGTCACAGGCACGCACCGCACTGCTCGTCGCTGGCGAAGTTGGCGCGAGATGACCGCGGGGCAGTCGGCGGCGGTGAACGCCACGGCGACATCATTCGTGCGTGTGGCTGTTGGGCGCGGCATTGATCGACATCCCGAGGGTCTTGTGTATTCGGTGCCTGCCGATCTGGGTGCCATAGACCTCGGGGATCATGTTGCCGTCCCGCTCGGACGCGGTCACGCCTCGGTGGACGGGGTGGTCGTCGCCGTCGGTGGCGCGGAGTTGGCAGGACCTGAAATCCCCGCGGAAAAGATCAAATCCGTACGGGCGGTGTACCGTGACACGCCGCCGCTGCCGCAGATTTTGGTGCGTTTGGCACAGTGGGTCGCGTCGTACTACTGCACGCCGATCGGCGTGACGCTGCAGTCCATCACGCCTTCCGCGGTGCGCGCAGGAATTGGCAGAACGACGCGGCTGATGGTCGATCTCACACAACCGCAGCCCGACGGCAGCGTGCATCCATCTCGGCGCCGAGTGCTCGACGCACTCGCCGCGATGCCCGCCTCGCAGCGCCCGTGTGAGGCGCGCGATCTCGCCGCCGCTGCAGGCGCCCGAACGCTCGCAGCCGTGCGCGCGCTCGTGCGAAGCGGACACCTCACAGCCATTCATCAGACCACCGTTCAAGCAAAGTGGCGGAGCGGTCTTGACATGGATGGAACGCCGCCCGCACTCACCCCCGCGCAGCAGTTGATCGTGGACAGCGTCGGTGGCGTACTCGGATCGTTCAGCCAGCATCTGCTCTTTGGCGTCACGGGTTCGGGCAAGACTGAGGTGTATCTCCGCTTGGCGGAGCGCGTTCTCCTGCAGGGGAAATCGGTGTTGTGGCTCGTGCCCGAGATTGCGCTGACACCGCAGGCCGCTGGGCGCGTGATGGCGCGCCTGCCGAAGCACCGTATTGCGATCCTGCACTCGGGGCTCACCGCCGCACAGCGACACGAGCAGTGGCTCGCGGCGGGAAGCGGTGAGCCGAAGGTCGTGCTCGGCGCACGCAGCGCTGTCTTTGCGCCGATTCCCGACGGGCAACTCGGGCTCGTGGTCGTCGACGAGGAACACGACAGCTCGTACAAGCAGGATCAGGCGCCGCGCTATCACGGACGCGATGTGGCAATCCGCCGCGCACATCTGGCGGAGTGCCCTGTGCTGCTCGGGAGTGCAACACCGTCACTCGAGAGTTGGTGGAACGCCACGCGCCGCAGCGTGGCGACGCTGCATCGACTGCCCGAACGCGCGCCTGGACTCGTTGTGCCCCGCGTGGATGTCGTGGATTTTCGTGCAGAATCGATGCTTCACACCGACCGCCGTGTGCGGCTGATCGGCCCTTCGATGGAGCATGGATTGCGCCGTGCACTGGAGGGTGATGGGCAGGCGATCGTGCTGCTGAACCGACGCGGCTATGCGAATTGGATCGCGTGTCCCGACCATGCATGCGGATGGACGCTGCAGTGTGACCACTGCGAGGCCGGCATGGTGGTTCACCAATTGCCCGAGGAGAGAGGCCGCCGCATCACGCGCTGTCACCACTGCGGTGCGGAGCAGCGCGTTCCCTCCCAGTGCCCGCGGTGCAGCAAGCGAGTTTGCATCTTTGGGCTTGGCACGCAGAAGGTCGAGGAGGAACTGCAGCGCATGTTCCCCGAACTCCACGCCGCAGGCGGCATTGCGCGCGTCGACAGCGACACGATGGAACGCGCCGAAGACTTTCATCAGGTGCTCGGGCGCTTCGCTCGCGGCGAGATTCGCCTGCTGCTTGGAACACAGATGATCGCCAAGGGGCTGGACTTCCCGAAGGTGCAGATGGTTGGCGTCATCAGCGCAGACACTGCGCTGAACATGCCGGATTTCCGCGCGAGCGAGCGGACCTACCAACTTGTTGCGCAAGTGTCGGGGCGGTGTGGTCGTGGAAACGCCGGCGGACGCGCGGTGATTCAGACCTTCCAGCCTGATGCGGACGCGATCCAGTTTGCGGCTCGCGGCGACTATGAAGGATTCGCTCGGAGTGAGGTGGAGTTGCGTGAACGCCACGGCCTGCCTCCCGTGCATCGCATGGCGAGGATCATCGTTCGTCATCACTCGCAAAGCGAAGCCAATCGCATCGCTGCGGCCCTGCGTGGCGGTCTAGTTGCGTTGCCAGAGAGCCGCGGCAGTCGCGTCCGCGAACCTGTTCCCTGTGCCATTGCACGCATCGCCGACCGTTGGCGGGTTCAAGTGGAGGTGATTGCGGAGACGGCGGGCGCGCTGCAGCGACTGATCGCCGCAGCACGGTCGCGAGGCATTGTGAAGCCTGGCGAGGTGATGGCGGTGGACATCGACCCCGCGGCACTGCTGTGATGCTCGTCGAGTGGGGCAAACACTGAAGGTTCCACGGTCATTCTGCTACACTCGTCTTCCGCGGAGCGGCGCCCGTGCCGACCGCTGAAGACCCCCATCCTGCGGAGCCATCCGTGACCAATTCAGGGCACGACAAGTCGGAATCGAATCGCGCCGCACGGCAGTCAGTCAACAGTTGGGACGCCGCATTCATCGATGACCTGTACGCCAAGTGGTCGGTCGATCCGGCGTCGGTCGATCCCTCTTGGCGGCAGTTCTTTGCAGGCTTCGATCTCGGACTGTCTCGCCCCGCGCCAGCGGAATCCGCGGGCGCTTCAGGGGATGCAGCGGGTGGTACCCGTGCAGGTTCGGCGGCGGGCGGCCCGGCGCCTGCGGCTGGAGCGGCAGTCGATGGTCAGCATGCCGAAGACCAGCGCCGCGTGGATGCGCTGATCAACCGGTACCGCGAATTCGGGCATCTTGCAGCGACCATCGATCCGCTCGGTACGACCCGCCCGTTCCCCGATGCGTTGACGCTTGAGAGCCTCGGACTGAATGACGCGCACCTTGCACAGGCATTCGATGCAGGCTCGCTGCCGATCACTTCACCAGCGACACTTGGCGCGATCATCGAGCAACTCGAGCGAACATACTGCGGGCACTGTGGCGTGGAGTACATGCACGTGTCGAACCTCGAACAGCGGCAGTGGCTGGAGCGCCGCATCGAACAGACGCGCGGGCGTTGGGGGTTCGGACCTGAGCAGCAGCGGCGCATTCTGGCGCGGCTTGTCGATGCGGACGCGTTCGAGTCCTTCCTTGCGATGCGTTATGTCGGCAAAAAGCGATTCGGGCTCGACGGTGCCGAGACACTGATCCCGATGATCGACAGCGTGCTTGAGACGGGCGCAGCGCTCGGTGCACGAGAGTTCTGCTTCGCCTTTGCGCACCGCGGACGGGTCAGTCTTTTGTGCAATGGACTCGGCAAGTCCTACGAGCAGGTCCTCACCGAGTTCGACGAGTCTTGGACCGAATCTTTCGCACGCGGCGGCGGCGATGTGAAGTACCACCAAGGGTTCAGCGGAAGTCGCGCCACCGCTTCAGGTGAAGTGCGGGTCACCGCATCCGCGAACGCATCGCATCTCGAGTTTGTCAATGCGGTTGTGCTCGGGCGGACGCGCGCGAAGCAGGATCTCCGATCCGACAGCGAACGCCGTGAAGTGATTCCCGTGTTGGTGCACGGCGACTCGTCGTTCCCCGGCCAAGGCTCGGTCGCTGAGTGCTTCAACTTCATGCTGCTGAAGGGCTACACCGTCGGTGGAGCGCTGCACATCATCATCAACAATCAGGTCGGCTTCACGACCAACCCCGACTGCACATTCGGCGGGCCCTACTGCTCGGATCTTGCCAAGGGCTTCGGCGTTCCCGTTTTCCACGCGAATGGCAGCGATCCCGAGGCGTGTGTGTGGGCGGTACAGATGGCCGTCGAGTTTCGTCAGGCGTTCGGTGTCGATGCGATGGTCGAACTCTGGTGCTACCGCAAGAACGGTCACAACGAAACGGACGAACCATCGTTTACGCAGCCGCTGCTCTACAAGCGAATTCGTGCGCACACGCCCGTGGCGACGAGTTACCGCGATCGGCTCGTGGCACAGTCGGTGATGACCGCGGACGAGGCGGATGCGCTTCCGAAGTCCGTGCATGAGCGCATGGATGCTGCGCAGACCGCGGTGCGTGCGAAGCCTGTGCGCCCGAGCGTGCCGCCCTTCGCGGGCCGCTGGAAGGGGCTGAGCCATGCCTACGCGTGGGATCATGTGGAGACGGGCGTTCCACTTGCCTCGCTGGTGAAGGTCGCGGCAACGCTGTCGAAGGTGCCCGATCACATCACGCCGCACAAGACCATCGCGCGGCTCATCGCTGCTCGCGGCAAGGTGGATTCCGACACGCGCATCGACTGGGCGCTCGCGGAGTTGCTCGCGTACGGCACGCTGCTGCAAGAGGGCAAGGCAGTCCGTATCAGCGGGCAGGATGTCGAACGCGGCACATTCAGCCACCGCCACGTTGTGGCGACATGCCAAGAGACTGGCGGCACTTTCTCGCCGCTGACGCAGCTTGGTCGCTTCGAGGTGTACAACAGCCCGCTCACCGAGAACGCGATCGTCGGCTTTGAGACTGGATACGCACAGACCGATCCCGATGCGCTGGTCATCTGGGAAGCGCAGTTCGGTGACTTCGCCAACGGCGCGCAGGTGATCTTTGACCAGTTCCTCACGAGCGCGGAGATCAAGTGGGACCGCGCGTGCGGACTGGTGCTGCTGCTGCCGCATGGGTACGAAGGACAGGGTCCCGAGCATTCGTCCGCTCGGCTGGAGCGGATTCTGCAGCTTGCTGCGGACGACAATTTGGAGTGCGTGTACCCGACGACGACCGCGCAGGTGTTCCATGTGTTGCGCCGTCAATTGAAGCGCCCGTTCCGAAAGCCGCTGTTCGTGATGACGCCCAAGAGCATGCTGCGCCTTCCTGCCGCGCAGAGCGCGGGCGAGGAACTTGTGCAGGGTCACTTTGCGCGCGTTTTGGATGATGCGGAGGCGCAGCGCGGCGGGATGGTGTCTCGCGTGTTCTTCTGCAGCGGCAAGATCTTCCACGAACTTGATGCGCAGCGGCGTGAGATTGGTGACCGCGGCAGCGCGTTCGTGCGCCTCGAGCAGATCGCCCCCTTCCCCGCGGAAGAAGTGGAAGCTGTCCTGAAGCGTTACCGTGGTGCCGAAATGCACTGGGTACAGGAAGAGCCGCGCAACATGGGCGCGTTCCGCTTCGTGCAGGCTCAGATGCTCGACCGATTTGGCGTGAACCTGAAGTACATCGGCAGACCCGATTCAGCGACACCCGCGGTCGGATCGACCAAGGTTCATGAGAAGCAGGCGAAGGCGCTGCTGTTGGAAGTCTTTCCTGCTCTCGCGGCGGCGACAAAGACTGGTGGTGATCGAAAGGCAGCGTCGAAGGAACCCACACGCGAGCCCCGCGCAACGACTGCAGATCCTGCCGAGACCGCGGATGCTTCCGCTGCCGAGAAGAGTGAGACGAAGGGCAAGCGATCAGGCGCGAGCCGCCGAACGACCGCACAGAAGCGTTGATGCAAGGAGCAGCACATGGTTGATGTCACGATCCCAAGCCCTGGCGAGTCCATCACCGAGGTCACCCTCGGCACGTGGCGAAAGTCCGATGGCGAGTGGGTGGAGAAGGATGAACTGCTGAACGAGATCGATTCCGACAAGGCGACGCTTGAACTGCTTGCGCCTGCAGCGGGTGCGCTGAAGGTTGTGGTCAAGAGCGGAACGGAGCAGAAGGTCGGCACACTGGTTGCGAAGATCGATGATTCGGCTGCGCGTCCGGCTGGTGCAGCGGCCACACCTCAAGCGAAGCGCAAGGTGATTGAGACAAAGCCGGCCGAGTCGGCCGGCTCTGGTTCTGGCGCAGCGCGCGCGTCGGGCGGATCGCGCGCGTCGGGTGTTGCGCGCAAGATGGCTGCGGAGCGCGGCATCGACCTCGGCACCGTCGAGGGATCGGGACCATCGGGGCGAGTGATGAAAGCTGATCTGGAAGGTGTTTCATCTTCTGAATCTGCGCCGACCGCGTCCCGCAGTTCGCCCCGCGGTTCGCGCGGCGTGCGGCGAGAGAAGATGACACGGCTGCGTCAGAAGGTGGCGGAACGCCTCGTCCAAGCGCAACGAACTGCCGCCATGCTCACGACCTTCAACGAGGCGGATATGAGCGAGGTGATTCGCCTGCGCACCGAGCACAAGGAAGCGTTCGAGAAGGCACATGGCGTCGGCCTTGGGTTCATGGGGTTCTTTGTCGGCGCGTGCGTCTCCGCGCTGCAAAAGTATCCGCGCGCGAATGCGTTCCTTGTGGGGGACGAGATCGAGTACCACGACTACACGGACATCGGTGTCGCTGTCGGCACGGACCGCGGGCTGGTCGTTCCTGTCCTTCGGAACACCGAGGGCATGAGCTTGGCGGACATTGAGCGTGAACTGAAGTCGCTTGCGCTGCGCGCCCGCGATGGCAAGTTGTCGGTCGATGAGATGACTGGCGGCACGTTCACCATCTCGAACGGCGGCGTCTACGGATCGCTGATGTCCACGCCGATTCTCAATCCGCCGCAGTCGGCGATTCTCGGCATGCATGCGATCAAGAAGCGTGCTGTCGAGGACCCGCATCGTGCGGGCACGGTCGCAATTCGCCCGATGATGTATCTGGCGCTCTCCTACGACCACCGAATCATTGATGGAGCCGAAGCCGTCGGCTTCCTCGTCCATGTCAAGGACTGCCTTGAGAATCCAGGACGTCTCCTGCTTGGCGTCTGAAGTCGAATCGGAGGAAACCCCATGCGCATGTTGATCCCCTGTGTGATGATGTGCTGCCTCGTTCTGGGCTGCGGCGGCGGCGAAGGGTCGGAGGAGCTGGAAGTCGCTGAGGGCGACACGATGTACAGCCCGCCTTCAAAGCAAACGATTACGCCGCCCGTGGTGACCGTCGATATGGCGAAGTACGCGCGCGAGTTCGGTGCTTCATTCCAAGCACAGGCGGACGCCGTCGACAAGATGGCGAGCGGCAACACGCTTTCGATCGCGGAGAGCGATGCGTACTGCAAGGCGCAGGAACGGATGGCGCGCCTTGCACTGGAGATGAACGACATCCTTCAAAAGAACCCGCGCTGGCAGCGCGCGATGACTGAGGCGCTCGAGAAAGAAGGCAAGTCGGGAATCATCTCGTTGTATCACGCAGAGAGGGCGCTGAAGCAGGCGAAATCGTCTGGCAAAGCGGGGCGTGCCACAGGGAAATGCTCCGATGAAGTGACGAAACTCGTGAGCGACAATCACCTCATCATCAATCGCATCCGCGGGCTCATGCCCTATTCGAAAGCTGAGATGACGCCCCCCAAGGCCAAGTGAGGCTGACGGGGATTGTCAGCGACTTGATGAGCTTGATGAGGTTCGCTGCGTTCCAGACGGCTTGCCGGATGCGGACCTTCCCCCAGACTTTCCAGCCGTGCGAGTGGGTGCGCGGCGTTCGGGCGCTGCGGGCGCGTCGGGGCTCGACTCCGCGGCGAGATCTCCATCGCTCGCCACATCCGTAAAGATCAGCGCAGCGGAGACGCGTTCCTTCGCATCGGCGGGAAGGTCCTGCCCCGTGGCGAGAATCGATGCGCGCCGCTCCGGCAACTGATCAGGCTTCACACCGAGATACTGCAGAGACTCATCCACGACATCGCGCACGACAGGACCCGCGATGGAACCACCGAAGTGCCCCTTTCGCTTGTCGGGGTCGTCGATCACACAGAGCACGACCACCCGTGGATCCTCGTAGGGTGCCGCCGCAATGAAGTTGGCGACATAACGATCCTCGAAGTAGCCCTTCCCCTGCCCGGCTGGCTTTGGAAGTTGCGCAGTGCCTGACTTGCCGAACATTCGATAGAGCGCGCTCTGCGCTCGGCGCCCCGTGCCTTCGACGAGCACGCCTTCCAACGCACTCCGCGACTCCTGCGCGATGCGAGCGGAGACCGCTTGGATCATGCTTGGAGGCGCTGCACTCGCTGTCGTCGCATCGGGAAGCGCAAGGCGAGGCTGTGGCAGGTATCCGCCATTGCAGAATGCGCTGAACGCACGCGCCATCTGCACGGGCGTGACTCCGATCTCATGTCCCATCGCCACGGAAGTCTGCGTGTACTTCGACCACGCCGATGGTGGCGTGATCAGTCCGTTGGTCTCGCCAAGCAGCCCAATCCCACTGGGCTTGCCGAAGCCGAAGCGATCAATGACGGTCGCACGCATCTGATCAAAGGTCATGCGTTCGCCGGCGATCGCCATGCCGCTGTTGAGGCTCTTGACCAACACTGTCCGCCACGACACCGGACCGTAGTACTTCACATCCCGGATCGCGCGCCCGAACGAGGTGCGGTGGGGTCCCGTGCTGGGTGTCGGCAGTTTGCTCTCTGGCGTGAAGATGCCGAGTTCCGTTGCGGCAGCCCAAACAAACGGCTTGAATGTCGAGCCTGGTTCAAAGGGATCGCTGAGGCATCGGTTGCGACCGAGCGCGGGATCGATGCGACGCGATGGATCGGTGGTGATCTCCTTCCAGCCTGGTCTGCTCTGCAAGATGTCAGCCATCGCAAGGACATCACCCGTATGCGGATCCATGACGATGATGCGACCACCACCCGCGTTGTATTCGCGCACCGCTTCGGCGAGGCGCCGTTCCGCGATGTCCTGGATCACCATGTCGATCGTCAGTCGAATGTCGGATCCGTCATCCGCTGGAACAAAGTCCCCATCGTCGATGTGAAGCACATTGCGCCGCACATCGCGCAGGAATGTCAGACGACCATTCACTGCTGCCAACTGTTTCTCAAACGCCAACTCGGATCCTGAGAGCCCCTTGTGCTCGAAGCCGACCTTGCCGATCAGCGGCGCGGCCACGGAGCCCTGCGGATACTCGCGCACAAGCTTCGATTCGATGCCGACACCTTCTATCTTCAGGCTGCGTACTCCGTCGAGTTCCGTGTCATTCAGGTCGGCATCGAGCACCACATAACGATCGTCGGCACGCGCGCGAAAGACCGCCTCAATGTCAGCGGCTGGTCGGCCGAGCACCGTTGAGAGCGAGAGCGCCGCTTCCGTGAAGGGGTCCGCGGTGGGCAGCGCCTGCGGATCACTGCGAAGACCTTCCTCCATCTTCTCGTGCCCGCTCTTCCAGATGGTTGCAGGATCTGCGAAGAGTCGATGCCCCACCACACTCGTGGCAAGGATGCGACCGCGGCGGTCCATCAGCCGCCCGCGCGCGGCGAGTTCCACTGAGGTCGACGTGCGAGAACCCATCGCGGGTGAAAGCCTGTTGGGCGGAAGCGTCTTGAGTTGTGTGACGCGGACGAGAGCGACCGTCATCAACAGGACGACGATGCAGACGACCCAGTGGGTCCACGCGCGAATTCGCTGCGCATCATTCATCCGCCGACTTCCACGCGCCGCTGCGGCGGAGCGCTCGGGACCGCATCGAGCCGCATGGGTTCGAGTCGGTAGGGAATCGCCCGCCAACGCCGATCGAGCCGCTGCACGGCCGTACGCACATCATCGGGACTTGTGCGGCGGGCGATCTCAGTGCGCAGCGCCCAAAGCGTGCGTTCCTGTTCAAGCATCCGCCAGTGAGCGCGAGAGATGTCGCGCGCCAACTCATATCGTTGCTGGCGCTGTGCCAGAACGCCGCAGGCGAGAACGCCCACACCGATGATGATTGCGGCGATCTTGGCGAACACCGCCGTGATCTCAGAGATCGGCGGGAATCCGCAGCGCCTTGCCGATTCGCAGGTCGCTCGGGTTCTTCATGCGATCACGATTCGCCTGATAGATGGCTTCCCACTTCTTGGCCGAGCCGAGTTCGCGCGCGGCGATGGCGCCAAGCGTGTCACCCTTCTGAATGACATACTCACGACCATCCACCGACTGCGGTGATGTGGGCAGCGCAGCCTGAGGCGTCTGCATGGTCAATTGTGGCGCCGCGACTTGCTGCAGGGAGGGCGCGGGTGCCGCTTCGCCGCGCAGGACATGCACTGCGGGCAACCGTACCGTCATTCCGGGGCGCATCTTGGTTGGATTGGGAATCGTTGCCTTGTTGAACTCGGCAAGTTCCTTCCACAAGTTGCCGTTGCCGTACTTGGATTGACAGAGCTTGTAGAGCGTCTCGCCCTCACGCAGCGTGTACAGCTCGACAGGAAAACCAACGGGATCTGCGCTCGATGCTGGAACAGGAACGATGCCTTGGGGCAGCGCCACGGTGTCACCACCCTGCGCGAACTGCCGCTGCATCGGCGCGGGCTGCGGCGCGGATGTTCCAGTCACCTGAAGCGGCTGGATGGAGATCGGCGCATTCGGTCGGACTTCACGGATCTGCGTGTTTGCCGCAAGATCTGCCGTTGGGCGGCGCTGTCCCGCGGAGAAGTGATCGGAAATCAGGATGCCGACGAACAGCAGCAGCCCGAAGCCGAGGACGATGGCGAGTTTGTGCTCTCGTGTCATGGGAGGGACTTCCTTGTCCCGAGCGCGATTGCTCGGAGCTTCGCAGACCTTGCCCTCGGATTCGCCTCGACTTCAGTGTCGCTGGCGACCTCGGGCCGACGAGTCAACCGGTGAGCCAACGCGGCGTCCACCAGCGCGGCGAATGAGCGCTTGACTTGGCGATCCTCCAACGAGTGGAAGGAGATGATCGCCACACGAGCCTCGCCAGAGAGCCACCCTGTTCCGCGCGCGTGCGCCGCCGAGGTGATCGACCCCAGCAGTTCCTCCAAGGCTCTCAGCTCGTCGTTGACGGCGATCCGAAGCGCCATGAAAGTCCGCGTTGCAGGGTGCAGTCTGGAGAACCGTGCGCGCGAGCCGTATGCCTCGCGCACGAGTCGAGCCAAATGCGCCGTCGTCGTAATCGGCTCAGTGGCGCGAGATTGTGCAATTTTGCGAGCGATGGCGCGAGAAAATGGATCTTCTCCAAGTGTGCCGATCAGGCTCGCGATATCGGACTCACTGAGGTCGCGCACGAGATCCGCAGCCGTCACGGGAAGCGAACGGTCGAGCCGCATGTCAAGCGGTCCATCATCGTGGAACGAAAACCCACGCTCGGGCATGTCCATTTGATTGCTCGACACGCCGAGGTCGGCGAGCAGAACGTCCGCGCGCAGGCCAAGCCGCTCCACCACCGACGAGACAGATCGAAAGTCCGCATGAACGCCCTCGATGCGCGAGTGCGGCGCAGCCGTTCGGACGCGTTCAACCGCATACCGCAAGTTGTCCGCATCGCGGTCAAGCAGGATGACGACGCCTGGGTCAACCGCTGCCGCCAACGCGCTTGCATGTCCGCCCCGCCCCGCCGTTGCATCGATGACACACCCACCGCGCTTCGGCGCGGTCATCTCCATCACAGAACCAAGCAAGACGGGCTCATGCCCATGCTCGCGACCATGACCATCTGCAGCGTGCCCCGCAGCGCCGTGCATCACACGAGTTGGTCCGACTTCTCCGCATGAGGAGTTGCTTCGCGTGGCACCGCTTCCGTCCGTCCGATCTCTCGCCGATCTTGGAGCGTTTGTTCAATCCAACGCTGGATGAGGGCGATTTTGACCGCCACCGCCACAAGGATGCCAAAGAAAGCGGCCCCGACCGCGTACACAACGAGCACACGCGTCTCTGTCAGCAGCAGGACAGCGGTGAGTGCGACACCGATCACCGTGAAGGCTGCCGTGATGCCGTACAGGGCGAACACCGCCTTCCGTACCGATCCGAAGAGGCGCTTGACTTGGTGATGGATGTGCTGTGCATCGGGCGTGTTCATTGGAACACCAGCAACCTTGCGGCGAATGATGGCGAGCGTCGTGTCGGTGATCGGAAGCCCAAAGACGATGAAGCCTGCCACCACAAGGCTGGGTGGTCCGTCCTCACCGAAAAGCAGCACGATCGTGACGCACAGGTAGCCAATCAGCAGACTGCCGCAATCACCAAGAAAGATGATCGCTGGATTGAAGTTCCAAGGGAGGAAGCCGAGTGTGGTTCCAAGAAGGGCCAATGCGAGCGCCACACGGACGCCCACGAGGCTTGTCGAAGGATTCTCGACCACGATGGTCGACGCGACGAGCAGCCCCATGGCAAGAAAACCCATCGACATGATCGTGGCGCTTCCCGTCAGCAGACCATCGAGACCGTCGACGAGGTTTGCCGCATTGCATCCTGCGATGATGACGAAGCCAAGAAAGCCAGTTCCGATCCAGTAGTAGAGCACTCCAGCAGGAACGGCTGCGCCTGCCACAGTGAACAGAACCTCATCGGGCGCTCCAAGAAACGGACTGAGAACGCCTGTCACGGCTCCGATGCCAATGTTGGAATACGCGAGTGCCGCGGCGGCGACGAGTTGCCCTGCGATCTTCAGGCGCGCATCCCACTTCCAAATGTCATCTGCAAGACCCGTCAGAGCGATGGCGACTGCACCCACGAGAATCGAAAGCGGCACGGGGGCCAAGTCTTCCGCGGGGCCATCCACCGCAACGAGCGCCGCAAACATCGCAGCGAGAAATCCGAGGAACACCGCAAGACCACCGAGGTAGGCGACGGGCGTGGTGTGAACCTTTCGCTCTCCATCGGGCTTGTCGATGACTCCGAACTCGAACGCAAGCCAACGCACGATCGGAGTCGCTGCGAGCGTGACAAGAAATCCAGCGATGAACACGGGCGCGAACGAGTTCAGAATCTCGACCGCATCCACGAGCACCTCGTGGACTGCAGGACGATCAAGCAAGCCCCCCGATGGCAGCGGCAACGCTGGGGTGACTTGCGCAATCATCCTCACGTCGCTCCGCTTGCTGGGGTTGCCACCGTCGGTTCTGCCGAAGTCTCCGCCGAGTACTTCGAAGCCATTTCCGCATTCTTGCGGTAGTAGCCGCCCGCGGTCTGCTCGGGTCGGTTCAACACTGCGCCGATGAAGCGCCCGCGCTGAGCCGTCAGTTGTCCGATGAGACGCCCGACGAGTCCACGCTGATCACGCATGGCGCGGACCACGAGCACGGAGCCATCGATGCGGTTTGCGACAGCCATCGACTCTGCGGCGATCGCCATCGGCGCGGTATCGATCAGCACCAGGTCGTACTGCTCGCGCATGCCGTTCATGACTTCCGTCATCCGAAGCGTGTCGAGCAACTCGATCATGTGGCTTTGGCCGGCACCCACCACATCCACCCCGGAAGGGCTGCGCTGAACCGCATCCGCAATCGTCCTCTTGCCCGCAAGCACATCACCGAGACCGAGCCCGCCCTCAGCAAGTCCGAATGCGGCGCAAAGCCCTGGGCGCCTGAAATTCGCATCGACAACCAGCACCCGCTTGCCGATGACGAGCGCACTCGACGCGAGATTGGTGATCACCGCTGTCGCGCCAGCGCCGGGCAATGCCGAGAACACGCCCACCACAGAGCCCCCTTGATCGGCAAGATTCTTGATGATGTTGGTCGACACTTGCCGCAAGGATTCGGCGAGCGCCGATTGCGGTGCCTCTCGCACGACGAAGGACACCTTCGCGGGTGCGGTCGGGTCATCCTTCTGATCGGGGATGACGCCAAGCACACGACCACTCGCGAGCGCGGCCAGTTCACTGGCGAACCGAACACGCTGATCCATGAACTCCTTGAGAAAGATCAATCCGACCCCCAACAGAATCACCAGCACCCACATGCCAGGCAGCACGACCTTCCAATTCGGGAAAAACAACTCGCGCGGCGTGAGCGCACGCTGCGCGACTTCGACGGGAACCGAGTCTTCACGCGAGCGGGCAAGGTCCAGTTCTCCGACTGTCTTTGCGACGATACCGCGTTCTTCCTGGAGCCGCTCCTGACGCTCCTTCATCGCCTCGAGTTCGGCGACGCGCGAAGCCAACTCCTCGATTCGCTTGCGTTCAAGTTCGAAGTCTCCTGTCTGCTTCTTCAGGAGATCTTCGAGCCCACCCTGACGATCCGTCACCGACTTGAATTGACCATTCAGGTCGCGCTGCACGATCTCGTCGAGCGCCTTGTCCTTTTGAGCCCGTGCCGAGGCGAGTGTTTCCTCGGCGTAGCGCACCTCCGGATGTTGCGGCCCGAAGCGCGCCTTCTTGCTTTGCAGCGCGATCGTCAGATCATTGAGATCTCGGTTGAGTTGCATGAGTGCAGGATCCATTTCCGCCTTCTGGATGTCATCCTTGGACGGCTCAAGCCGGCCCTGCAGCTTCGCATCGAGTTGCCCGCGCTGGGACTTGACAAGACTGAGGTCCATCGTTGTCTCAGCAATCAGCCTCTGCAGTTCTTCGAGCCCCCGCTGGGACTGCTGCGCGTTCTCCTCAAATGCAGGGATGCCCTCTTCTGTGATAAAGCGGCGAATGGCAGCCTTCATGCTGTCGATCTGCTGATCGAGTTCATTCTGCTTCTTCACGAACACCTGCTTGATGCCGTTGAACTTGCGATCGCTCTCGGCGTTCAGTATGTCGAGGTAGGTCGTTGTGATCGCATTCAGTACCACGGGCACATCGCCGGCCACATGTGCCTTCCAGTACAGCGCGAAGAATTGCGTGCCACGGCGGTGTCCCGACGAAATCTCGTCTTCCAAATCATCCACTGCCTCATCCACGATGAACTGTCCATTGTCATCGAGGTAGTACTCGTGCCACGAAGTCTTCAAGACATCCTTGCTCGAGATCGCCTTCACCAGCACATCTCGCATCACCATCTGCTGCGCTTCCGTCTGTGCAAGACGCGCGACGGTTTCTTCCTGCGTCGCGTTCTCGCCGAAGATCTCGGTCGCCTCGCCCAACTGGGGTCGCAGACGAAGGACCACCTGCCCGCTGTACACCGGATAGATGAATTGCGCACCAAACTGGAACGCAACGGCGAAGACGGCACCGCCGAGGGTCCACCACAGGATCTTCTTCCAATTCTGCCGCAGAACGCGGACTGGGTCGATCACCGCACCACGCGAGGCGGTCGCCTGAGGCCGCGCCGCACTCGGAGACCGCTGCGGTGTACCCGCCGCAGACGCGTTCGGGGGCGAACCTGATGTTGGTGGAACCATATTCCAGTTTCCTTTCGCTGTCAGCCGCCGGTACTGCCGTTCAACTCGCGGTCGACTGCATCAATCTCGCGCTGCGCATCCTCATCCGGCTTGAGCGCCTTCGCGCGTGTCAGCGAAGCGACCGCATCCTCGCGGAAACCCGCCTTCAACTGCGCCATCGCAAGATGCGCGTAGGTCATTGGATTTGCCTGAACACGCGACGCGCGTCGCAGCAACCCGATCGCCTCGGGATACTCGCCCTTCTGCGTCAGGGCATAGCCAAGCGTATCCATGAGATCCGCGTTGACAGGGTTCACCGCCAGCGCACGACGGGCGCGTTCAATCGCCTGCGGCACCTTGTTGAGCACAGCAGCCTCGAGGTACGCGACGTTGTTGAGCAGCAGCAGATCATCCGGCTGCAGCGCGAGTGCCTGCTCAAAGTGCTCCGCGGCCTTCGTCATATTGCGACGCCGATACTCGATGTTTCCAAGCATCCGATACGCCGCGAAACGTTCCTGATCATTCGTGGCTGCCTGAAGCGCACGGGTGGCGACCTCGAAGGACTTGTCGTACCACTGCGGACCAGTTTCACCGAAACGCTGCGCGACACCGACGAGAAGTGCGGACGATGGGGTGGCGCCTGCGCACTCTGTCACGAACTTGTCGAAGTCCGTCATCTTGTCGCCTGGATAGAGCGTGCTTGCGGCGAGCACCCACTGATCTCCACTGACGCCCTTCGAGGGATCGATGAGGCGAACGCACTCGCGCAGTTGCTGCCGACCCTGCTGCCGAGCAATCTCCGTGTCCCCCGTTGCAGCGAGCGATGCGGCGGCCATCATCTGAAGGAATGGAACCTGCGGCACAACCCCAGGCACCGCCTGAAGCGCCCGCAGCACGCCCACCAAGTCAGGCGGGGAGTTGGTCGCGCGCTGGAGAATCGCCTGAATCAGGAAATCGGGATTCGAGGTGATGCTGAACAGCGTTTGGTAGTTCGTGGCGGCATCGAGATTCTTCCCGGCCGCGACTTGCGCCTCGCAGAGTGCCTGCAGCCAGGTCTGATTGCGTGGCTCTTCAGCAACCGCCGCGCTTGCCGTCGCGATCGCCCCCGCAAAGTCTCCTGCGCCCAACTGGTAGGCGATGAGTGCCCGACGGGCCTCTATCGTCCTTGGGTTCTGCTCCACGAACTTCCTGCACACATCGATCGCACTGGCGATGTCGTTGCGATCGGTCTGAATGGATGCGAGCAGTCTTGTGGCCGGCCAGTAGTTGCCCTGCAACTCGATCGCTCGTTCAACATTCTGCAGCGCCTGACGTGCCATATCGGGATTGCCGCTCTTCTGATACCGCCGCTGGAATGATGCGGCACGCACCATGAATGGAAGTGGATTCGCGGGATCCATCTTGATCGCCTCATCGAGCGACTTGTTCAGTTCGCCGAGCACTCGAGCCTCATCGGCAGGCGAGCCGCTGAACTCTGGCTGATCCATCTCGGAATTGGCGATGTCTGCCGCCAACAGTCGGTCGTTGAATGTGATCTTGTCGCCTGCCAGTTTGGCGACCTCGGCGCTCATCTCCTTTGCCCCCTTGAAGTCACGAACCTCCAGCCGGAGCGCAGTGATGGTGCGCGCCAAATCCAACGTTGGCGCCTTGGCGTAGGCCTTCTCGAGCACATCAAGCGCCTGTCGCGGCACACGGCGGTTTGACCACACCTGAGAGACCGCACGCGCTGCATCACTCGTTGCGCTCGCATCAAGCGTGATGGCCTTGTCGAGTGCTTCCTGCGCTTGCCTCCCCATTCCCATCTCCAAGTACAGCTCACCCAAATCAATCCAAGCGGCCCACTGCATCGGACCCGTGAGCTTCTCCGCTGCCGAACGCAGCATGTCGGCGCCTTCCCGTCCGCGGCCTGCCCGCTGAAGGGCCGCGGCATAGAACCGAACCGATGTGTTGTCGTTTGGATTCCCCCGCAAGAGCGCCTCGAGGATCTTCTGCGCGCGTTCCGCGTACAGCTTCGCGTACTCCGCGGTGATCATGTCCTGCCGTTCCTTGCCGAGCGAATCCCACTCCTTCTGTGGGTAGACAGGCATCGCATTGTCATCGAGAACAAGTTCACGAGTCACGGGCGTTTCAACCAGGAGCCGCATCAACTGACGCGCATTGTCAACATCGGAGGGCCGCAGGGAGTACAGGCGTGAGCGCTCCACAATGCTGCCGGCGCGGTTGCCGTACATCGCTTCCAGGTCGAGGTAGGCATTTCGAACATCCGGGTTTCCTGGCAGTGCGTTCATGGCACTGCGTAGCACCTCGCGCGCCTTTGCAGTCTGACCAGACCTCGCCAACAGCATGGAGTACAGCCGAATGGTCACCGGATCATTCGGCGCACGATCGAACGATGTGGAGAACGCCTCACGCGCACCATCCATGTCTCCACTCCGCTCCCGAGCCATTCCAAGAAGTCGGTAGGACGCGGCAGATGCACCGGGCAGCGCGGTTGCCTGCTCGAACGATTGCACTGCCTTTGCAAACTCCTCCTTTGCAAGTGCCATTCGCCCGCGCATCAAGAACGGAATGGCCTTGTCCTGCGAGTGCTGCTCAGCGATCGCGAGCAGCTGCTGCAGGCGCGCCTGATCGTCCGCTGTCAGCGCATCGGCAAAGAGTCGATCGAGCAGTGCGCCGTCTCCAGGTGCCAGTTCGAGTGCACGTGTAGTCGCCGTCTGACTCGCTGCCTTTGCAGCGGCCAGTTCCTCCTGCACCATCGCGCGATCGGCTTCGGCCACGACATTCAGGCGCTTCTCGAGCGAGTCGCAGAGCGTCAGCATGGTGAGTGCAACGAAGACCGCGCGTTCGGCATCACTCCGCTTGCTGCCATCAGACAGCGGCTGATCTGCAAAGGCCAGAACGCGTTGCACGGGCGACTTGATCTCTGCGAGGATCTGGAGCGACCTGAGAAGACCGTCCTCTGGTGTCTCAGCGAGATAGACCGCCAGAGATGCCTTCGCCTCTTCCTGCTTCCCCATGAAGAGCAGCGACTGCACAAGTGTCCGCTTCAAGCGAATGTCATCGGGTGTGCGGGTCAGCGCATCCCGGATGATGGTGAGCGCACCCTCCATGTTGCCCTCATTGGCCAACTGTTCTGCGTTGCCGAGTGCCTTCAATCCATCATCGGCCATGTTCAACATGCCATCACCGCGAACCTTCGCGAGTTCCGCCGCAAGTTGCTGCGCCACCGCATTGCTTGGTTCTGCTGCCAAGACCAACTGCACGCTCCGCTTCGCCTCGGCGAGGCGCCCAAGCCGCGCCTCGAGTCCCGCACGAACGAGGTAGAACTGCGCAATGCCGGGATACTCGTCGATCCCCTGATTGATTTTGATCAGTGCAGCGCCCTGCTCACCGCGTTGACCCAGCGCCGAGGCTGCGAGCAGGTAGAACTCTGGTGGCACACGCCTTTGACGCGCAAAGAGGTCCTCGAGCTTCGTGATTGCCGTGAGATAGTCCCCATCGGCAAACGCGATCTTTGCATCACACCGGAGCGTGGCGAGATCACCGTCGCGCGTTCCGACGATTCCCACAAGCCTCTCACGGAGAGCTTTCAGGGCAGCGATCTGCGACTTTCGGAGTTGCACATCTTTGCCGTCGTCCAATCGCGCATAGTTGATTTCGAATACCTCTTCGAGGGAACCTGCGCGAACCTCATCCGCATAGGCTGCGAGCATCGACACCTTCGGCGCCGGCATCGCCACGATCCTCTCGTAGGTCTCGATCGATTTGTCGGTCTCGTCAGTCAACCGCTGCAGTCGTGCGAGGGCGTTCAGCTCGAGAATCGGGGTCCCCGACTTCTCGATGGCTGACGCGAGCAGCACGATGACACGCTTGATTGCATCTGGATCTTGAAGAGAGCCGACAACACCCGAGAGTTCCACCAAGTCCCGCGCACTAAGTCCCTGTGCCTTGCCAGGCTGGTCAGATGATCGGTCGCCACCTGCCCACAACAGCGGATCGAGCACGCTCCGAATGGCCTGCGGGGTTGCCAGCGGATTGTTGGCCCTCCGCAGGCCCGAGAGGTGCATGAGTTCCACGATTGCAATCTGGGAGTTGTCTGGGTTTGCCGCCTTGGCCTCCGAAAGCAGCCGCGCGAACTCCTCCTCGCGGGTTTCGGCTGATCCGCCTTGCCCCGCCGAAAAGAGACGAAGCACATCGTTTCCAACCGCGACGAGAAGAGAGCTCCACAGTTCTGGATCCTTCGGATTGCTCTTCAACACTTCAAGCGCATCGCCTTCCAGCTCGGTGCGGTCCTCTGCCGTCAGCAGTTCTTCGCGGTTCAACTGTGCAGAGAGACCGATGGAACGAATCGTGCCCCACAGCGGATCCGACTCTGGCACACGGTCGAGTGCCTCTTCTGCGGTGGCCGCCACAGACTGCCACATCTCCAACTGTGCAAATGTGCGTGCACGCTCGATCTGCGAGTCGAGCAGCGCCATCCACTGATTGCCATCCAGCGGCGCGGAACGCGTTCGTCGCTGCAGCAGCGCTTCGCGGCGACCGTAAAGTTCCTGCGCGTCAGACGCGGTCTTTGGCGTCATCAGGCTGAGTGCATCAAGCATCTTCTGAGTGAATGCCAGATTGTTGGGCTGCTTGCTGACAGCACGCCCATAGCGGCTGATTGCCTCTTGATACTTCTTGTAAGCCGCATCCGCATCGCCCGCCTTCTCGAGCGTCTGCGCCTGCGCGACCAAATCATCGCCGCGCTGGACATTCTTCTCGGGCGCCGCGAAGTTCGTGTACCACCACAAGCCAGCGAGGACGACTCCCACAAACAGCACAAAGCCGCCAATGAGGATGATGAATTTCTTGTTGAGACGGGACTGCCCGCGCACCTTTGTGACCGTGTTCGCCATGGTTCAGGACTCCTTGGATTCCAGTTTTTCCACCTCGGGCCAGTCCGGCAGGCACTTCATAACGGCCGGCAGGACTTGCCCAAGCAAATCGGCTGTCGCCGCCGTCCAGCGCTCTTCGGCACCGTCCGCATCGTTGACAACCATCGAGAATTGAATCTTACAGTAGTACGCGTGGCGGTTCGCGAGATCGAACGCGTAGGTTCGCACGACATAGGGTGATGCGGTCATGCGTCCGTTCGCCACAAACAAGTAGCCGCCCACGAAGCGAACACCTGCCTTCGTTTCCTCCTGAAAGACGGTCACGGAAAAATCTGTCTCGCCCAGCGGCATGTGAACATTGCTCTCAGCGCGCGTGACCGGATCGAGCACCCGTGCAATCGGATACCGCTCGCCAGATGCAGGATGTATTGGTCCAAGCTGAAGGTCCCAGGCAGTACGGTCCACGGGAACACGAACCTCGTGCGGTTGCTTCACCATAAGCATGCCCGCCGCGCCCCAACAGCGTTCAGGCACGTGGGGGACTGCATCCACCATTCCCGTGTAGTAGGCGATGTGCAGCAGAAGAACGCCCTTCGACGAATCGCCATCGAGTGCGTAGTGCCGGTCGAGATATTGATTCGTGCCAAGACTCTCGGTCATCGCATCACCCATGCGCCCGTCCTGCCCAACGCGCCGCCAACGACCAAGTTTGGTGGGAATGGTGTCGAACGACTCCCGTAGCGCGACGGGTTCCTTGCGGAGGTAGACATTCAGCGCCGCGACGCTCGCACGGAATGCGATGGATGACAGCACGAGCACGCCGAGCAGTGCAGCGAATGCCCATCGGATGGATCCGCTAAACAGCATTCGCCCCCCGCGGTCCATCCTCCACCATGAGCCGCTGAATGAGCCACAAGACCCCCATGTACAGGAACAAACCTGGAATCAGCCACAACACACCGATGAACTCGTGGACCTCGCCATCGATGAAATTGCGATTGAACTGCGAAAGCACACCGAGCGACGCGACGCGCACAATGTTCACCGCAAGCGCAATCGGCACCGCAGCGGACACCAAGAGCGCCCGCTGCCAGAAACGCGTGAGGTTGGTCGCCGCGAGAAACACGCCGAGTGCCGCGAACGCCACCAACATTCGCATGCCCGAGCATGCCTCAGCAACATTCAGCGGGAATGACTCGCCACCGGACCATACGACAAGCGTGTTGCCGTTTCGGTCCACTTCCATGCCGATGATCGTCAGCAGGAAGTATGCGCCGACCGCCGCGATGTCCTGCAGTTGGAAGGTGATCTTGTTCAGCAGCACTTCGGAAAGCGTTTGCCCAAACGCCCACAGAAATCCAATCGGGAACCACAACCACCGCAGCGCCTTTGTCCCAAAGAGCACCCACGCAATCCCGACCAAGGTGAGCAGGATGCCAAGCGACATGATGTTGTGATGGAAGAGCGGCTTGGGACCGAATACGCACAGCAGATACCAACCCACACCAAGCATGATCGGCAGCAGTCCCAACCAGCACGGGGTGAAGGGTTGCAGTTCTGAAAGTTCCTTGCGGCGCAGCCAGATGAAGTAGCCACTGACCGCAGGTACGAGAAGCGTGTGCGCCCAGTCGCTCGGCTGTCGGACCGCGAATGTCACTTGTTGTCTGAAGAAATCAAAGAAGACCACCGCCAACAGTGCAGCGAGCAGCGCACCAAACCCAATCGCTGCGGGCAGCTGCACGCGAACAGGTGTTCCCTGCGTGCGAGGGGAGAGGGAGACATCGGAAACTGTGTCTGGCACTGCGGTCATTGTGACATACCCGTCCCAAGAGCCCTTTGTTCGACATTCCGAGACTCCCCCTCCTGCGAAACGATGTGTTTCGCATCGAAAAACTACAGCAACTCAAGATCACTGGCCCGCGAAATTGACCGGTGGTGCACCAAACACGTCGTTTCCAAAGTTTCGATCGAGAAGGAAACCAAAGCCGTAGGTAATTCTGAGACCGTTTCGAAACACCGCGAGCGGGGTTGCCCAGAAGTTGGTTCCAATAATCACATGGTCATCCTTTTTGAGGATGATGTCTGGCTCGGCCATGTTTCGAATCGCGGCGAGGTTCACGCGGATCGCCGCCTCGCGGCCACCCGGAAGGCGGCGCACGAGGTCCACGCGCTCTGGAATGGCGATTTCAGTCAGACCGCCAGCAGCCGCCACGAGACGACTGAGTGTGAGCCTTCCATAGTTTGGCAACTGGAAGACACCCGGCCGCTGGATCTTCCCATCGATGTAGACCACGCCGATTGGGGGGAAGGTGCAATAGATATCGTCGCCCGGACGAACCACAACATTCTGCGAAGGATCACCGCGCACGAGACGGTCGTAGTCCACTTCGATGATGCGGGCCTTGAACAGCGACCTCGGATCCTTGTCCTTGGATGCATCAATCGAGTCTGCGGAGTCTGTGTTCGCAGCAGTTGCGGTCGCGGGCATTGGAGCCGTGGATCCGTCACCAGACTTCGCAGCAGTCGCTGCGACACCCTGCTTTGCCGCATTCGTTCCGCGAATCCGCACCCACTGCTGACTGTTCACATCAAAGATGAACGAATCACCCTCGTTGGCAAGTTGTGCGGCTGGCTTGCGCTGCGTTGCATTCGATGGATTGACGCCTGGGCGCTCAGCGACCGTCACTGGTTCGAGCGTGTCGACATCCACCGGCGGTGCCGACTGCGCTCCACCAACAGCACCTGGGCTGGCGCCCTTGCCTGCCTCGGTCTTGGGAGCCGCGGGCGGAGGCGCAGCTCCGCTCTCCGCTGGCTTTGCACCCCCATCCGACTCGCCGAGCTGATTGATGAGCGCCTCGATATCCGCGTGATTTGCATGCGTTTTGGATGGCTTGGTTGTTGGCTGTGTCGGCTGTGCCGGAGTCCCCAACTGCGGCGCTGTCGGCTGCGATGCAGCGCTCGCGTTGCCGCTGCCACTCAGCACGCCTTCAGCCTCGCGCTCCGTCGCGTTCTCGACCGCCATCGACCGAACAACAAGCACGCGCTCGCAAATCACATCGGCGCCGCCCGCCAGCGCGATCGCCTGCGTGAGCTTGAAGTTTGGCTTTGTCAGTGCGAACACGCCGCTGTTCTGCACCGCCCCCTGAATGGCGTACTCGAAGCTGCGTCCCTCTTGAATGTCCACCGTCACAACAGGGTTCTTGATGAACGGCTCAAGTTTCGTGCGAATCTCCTCGCGGAGCTCGTCGAGAGTCAGACCAGCCGCCTGTACCTCGTTGATCGTCGGCAGTCGGATATACCCACCCGCATCCACAACTCGTACCGCCGCCTCGGTCTTACCCTGCGTGATCAGTTCGTAGATCTCAACCCCCACGACATCACCCGCTGCGAGCCGATACTGCAGCGTGTTGGCGATCAGATCCTGCGGCTCAGGCGGACCCGTGACACCAAGCGGCTCTTCGGGCGGCTCGATCACATCAATCCGCTCAAGCACCGGGATTGTCGTGGGTGTGGTCTCGTAGTAGCCCGTGACACTCGGATCCATATAGGAGTCCGTCTCGCAGCCCGATGATCCGACGAGCGTCAGCACCAGCAGCGGCAGCAACCACATCACGCGGGGCTCGCGCCCGGCCGTGGCGCCCCCCCCTGATAGTTGCGTGGTGGCTTGCATGGTCAGGTGGTTCGTGGGGATCGGAAGATCACGGGCAAAGTGCACAGCCATCCGTAAAACATGGAACGATACATCGTCCCGTAACACACGGGGGCGAGAGGCTGCAAGCGTCCTATTCGTCTATCGACCAACCGGTTCGAGAGTTCCGACAACTTCCTCCAAAACCGCCATTCGCGCAGCAACACCATGGGTGACCTGACGCAGAATCCGACTTCGCATCGGATCATCCGCCACTCGGTCGTCGATCTCAATGCCGCGGTTCATCGGACCAGGATGGAGCACCACAGCGTGCGGAGCGAGCCGAGCGATCCGCTCTGGGGTAAGCCCGAACATATTCCGATAATCACTTGCTATCGCCCCTCCGGCTGCTCGTTCAAATTGCACTCGAAGCATCATGACTGCATCAGAGCCATCGAGCGCCTCATCAAGGTTGGTCATCACTCGGACTGCACCAGGACCCTCTGCAATCTGCTCAAAGGCCTTGGACACGAGCGTCGGTGGACCAACAAGGCGCACGCTCGCGCCGAGCAGCGACAACGCATGAGTGACAGAGCGCGCGACGCGGCTGTTGGTGATATCGCCGATGATCGAGACGGTCCGACCTTCCACTGAACCGAACTCTTCCATCAGCGTCGACACATCGAGCAGCGCCTGTGTCGGATGTTCATGCCGCCCATCACCAGCATTGATGACTGGGCACTTCACCCCATCGGCAACCATCCGCGCGCCTCCCGAGACACTGCACCGCACCACGATGGCGGTCACTCCCATGCACTCGATGTTGCGCGCCGTGTCCACGAGAGACTCGCCCTTGCTCATGCTCGAGCCACTTGGCGTGAGATTGAAGACTTGGCCACCGAGTCGGTGCACCGCCGTCTCGAAGCTGCAGCGCGTTCGCGTCGAGTCCTCGAAGAACAGATTGGCGATCACGCGCCCTTGCAGCGAAGTGCGGCTTGGTTCGGTGCCATCCGCCACGGGGAGGTTTCGGCGCGTGGCTTGCAGCAGGCGAACGAGGTCCGCACGCTTCATGCCAGAGATGGTGAGAAAGTCGCCCATGATGCGCTGCGCCGTGTTCGCAGCACAAGCGTAACGCATGCGCCAGATGTCGGGACGCCGCAGATCAGCCGCGCGTGAGTGTGCGCATGCGCCACACCCAGTCGCCGTACTCAAGCAGCGCATGAAGCCGCTGGGCGCGCGACACTGGCCACCTTCCGCTGCCGAACGCAGTTTCGCTGCGCCACTGCCAGTAACGACTGCGAAGTTTCCCTCGCGACCGAACGGCAATGCTCGCGAGCGCCAGCGCGCCTCGCACCATCGCCAGTATCGTCAGTCGCTGCATCGCTTCAGTGCACCGAAAGCGGGCCCTGCCGCCGATCGGGAATCGCCGCATCATCGAGCGCGACAGGATGCGTGGACGCCGCAGCCACGCGTTCATTCGGTAGTGGCGAGAAACGGCTGCCGATCAGCGGAATCCTGCGGTTCACCGCGTCCTGCTTGGGCATCAGTGGATAGACCGCCCAGATGATGCCCGCGCATCCGATCGATGCGAGCCACATGTACTGATCCACACCGAAGTAGGTGACCGTCGCCGCAGCCGCGAGCAGCAGGATCGATACGGGGATCATGCCCTGCCACGCCAACTTCATGAGTTGATCGAAGCGGAAGCGCGGCAGCGTCCAGCGGATCGCCATGGCGAACGCCAGCATGAATGCCGTCTTGCCGATCATCACGCCCATCTGCAGCAGCACCACGCCGAGACCACCCACCACGGGGAAATCCCAGTTCCACTGCGATGGCGTCAGCCCACCGACAGGATTGATGCTCCAACCGCCCAAGAACAGCAGCGCGAAGAACGCGGACCCCGTGATGACATGGAAGTACTCGGCGAGGAAGAACATCGCGAAGCGCATCGAGGAGTATTCCGTGTGGAATCCACCGACGAGTTCACTCTCCGCCTCCGCGAGATCGAATGGCGCGCGGTTGGCTTCGGCGAGCAGACAGGTATAGAACACGATCGCCGCGAGCGGCTGCTGCAGGATGTTCCAGCCCTGCTGCTGCTGATGCGAGATGATCGCGTAGGGATCGAGCGAACCCGCGAGGAGCACAACGCACAGCAGGCAGAGCCCCATCGGGATTTCGTAGGAGATCATCTGTGCGCTCGCTCGAAGCCCGCCGAGGAACGAGAACTTGCTGTTGCTTGCCCACCCTCCGAGTGCCACCCCGTACACACCGAGGCTCGCCGCCGCGATCAGATAGATGATGCCGACATTGACGTTCGCTCCCGTGATGCGCACAAGCGAGTCGCCAATGCTGGCGCTTGCGCCAAACCACTCCACCAGTTTCGACGAGATCGTCGAGAGGTCGAGGATGCCGCCCCACGGGATGATGATGAACGCCATCATGGCGGGAACGATGCTGAGCCCAGGACCAAGCGTAAAGAGGATCGAGTCCGCGCCGCGCGGCGTGTGCTCCTCCTTGAAGATGAATTTCAGTCCGTCTGCAATCGGCTGTAGCAGCCCCTTGGGTCCGACACGATTGGGACCAACACGGTCCTGCATCCATGCGCTGAGTTTGCGTTCAAGCATGACCCCATAGGCGCAGCCGCCAAGAATGACGTGCAGCATGAGCACCAAGACCACGGCATTCGCGATCAACTGAGGAAGACCACCGGTGACGGGGATCGGGGGAATCGAGTCAATCATGGGCTGCGAAGTCTAGCGCGCGCGCTTCCACGGGCGCTCGCGCAAGGTGCGGGAAGTGGTCCTGTATCGCCCGCACATCCCACGCCCCGACTTGCAAGGCACGGATCGCCTGCACCGCGGCTCGCGCGCCCGCGACCGTCGTCATCAGTGGCACATTTGAGCGCACCGACGCGGCGCGGATGCGTCCCTCGTCCGTGTTGGAACCCTTGCGTGTGGGCGTGTTGATGATCAGTTTGATCTCGCCCGACCGAATGAGGTCGATGACATTGGGTCGCTGGCCTTCGGCAATCTTTGGAAGCAGTTCACTCTCGATACCTGCGCGCACAAGTGCCTCATGCGTACCCCGCGAACAGACCACCGAGAACCCTGCACCCTTCAAGCTTCGCGCGACATCCACTGCGGCAGCCTTGTCGCTCTCACGGACCGACAGGAATACTTTGCCCGCAGTCGGGAGCATCACGCCAGCCGCCATCTGCGCCTTGGCGAAGGCGACCGCAAGCGACTGATCGGCGCCCATCACTTCGCCCGTGGAACGCATCTCAGGTCCGAGCACCACATCCACGCCCGGGAACTTCGAGAATGGGAAGACCGACTCCTTGACCGCGTAGAAGCCCGTGTCGTCGATTTCCTCCACCTGCAAGCGGTCGAGCGAAGCGCCCATCATCACCTGCGCCGCGATGCGCGGCCACGACACGCCCTTCGCCTTGCTGACAAAGGGTGCCGTGCGCGAGGCGCGCGGGTTCACTTCCAGGATGTAGAGCACATCATCCTTGCACGCCATCTGGACATTCATCAGTCCGCGAACGCGCAACCGCTGCGCAAGTTGTCTCGCCTGTTCGCGAATCCGCGAGACGGTTGCAGCGGGCAGCGAATACGGAGGCACCGTGCAGGTCGAGTCGCCCGAGTGGATGCCCGCCTCTTCGATGTGCTCCATCACGCCGCAGACGACCGCACGAGGCGTGCCGCGTTCATACTCCAGGTTGGGTCGGTGATTCCCGCTCGCGGGCTCGAAGTCTGCAACCACATCGACATCGATCTCGATCGCGTCGCCGAGGAATCGATCAATGAGCACAGGGCGATCGGCGAGCTCACTCGCATCCACGGCAGTGGCCATGTAGCGCCGCAGGCTCGCTTCGTCGAAGCATGTCTCCATGCCGCGGCCACCCAGCACATACGAAGGTCGCACCAAGACTGGATATCCAATTCGTGCGGCGATCTCCACTGCCTGGTCGAGACTGCGCGCGATGCCGCTCTCGGGCTGACGGAGCCCAAGGTCATCGATCATCGCCTTGAAACGATCGCGGTCTTCCGCAAGATCGATCGAGTCGTTGCCCGTGCCAATCAGCGGAACGCCCGCCGCATCAAGCCCGTGCGCCAGATTCAGCGGCGTTTGCCCACCGAACTGCACGATCACACCCGCGACCGCGCCCGTGCGATTCACCACATCGATGCCGCCACCGTTCAGCCGTTCGATGACATTCAGCACATCCTCGAGCGTGAGCGGCTCGAAGAAGAGCAGGTCGCTCGTGTCATAGTCGGTGGAAACGGTTTCGGGGTTCGAGTTGATCATCACACTCTCGAAGCCCATGTCCTCACACGCGAACGCGGCTTGGCAGCAGCAGTAGTCGAACTCGATCCCCTGCCCGATGCGGTTGGGGCCGCCCCCGAGCACGATGATCTTGCGGTGCGGCGAGATGCGGATCTCATCCTCGATGATCGCCTTGCCCGCGACCCTCACAGCCCGCTCGTAGGTGGAGTAGTAGTACGGCGTCTTCGCCTCGAACTCCGCTGCGCACGTATCGACGAGCTTGTAGACCGGCTCGATGCCGAGCCGCTTGCGGTGCGCCCGCACGGCGAGGATGTTCTTGGTGGTGATCGCGCCGAGATACAGGAAGGCCAACTGCGCATCGCTGTACCCGAGCACCTTCGCTTCACGGAGTGTCTCCGCAGGGAGATCTTCAAGTCGATGGACCGAGCAGAGTTTCGACTCGAACTCGCAGAGCTGCGCGATCTGGTCGAGGAACCATGGGTCGTACCCAGTCGAGCGCGCGACATCTTCGATGCTCCAGCCCATCTTCAGCGCGTAACGCACGAAGAACAGTCGCCCTTGGCTTGGAACGGTCAACTTACGGCGGAGCAACTCGTCCGGGATCGGCCACACCGCGGCGGATCCATCGGCAAGCGCCTTCGCCGATCGGCGCTGTCCCGCGAGCCACCTGTCGTTCGCATCGAGTCCAAGCCCAAAGCGCTTGACCTCCATCGACCGAATCGCCTTCTGCAGCGCCTCCTTGAAGGTTCGCCCGATCGACATTGCTTCGCCCACACTCTTCATCTGAGTCGTCAGCGTTTCATCCGCTTCGGGGAACTTCTCGAACGTCCACCGCGGCATCTTCACGACGACATAGTCGATCGATGGCTCAAAGCACGCGCTGGTGGTTCCGGTGATGTCGTTGCGCAGTTCGTCGAGCGTGTAGCCGACGGCAAGCTTCGCGGCGATGCGTGCGATCGGGAACCCCGTCGCTTTCGATGCAAGCGCCGAAGAGCGCGAGACGCGCGGATTCATTTCCACGACCACCATGCGCCCATCCTTCGGATTGATCGCGAACTGCACGTTCGATCCGCCCGTGTCGACTCCGACCGAACGCATGATCGCGAACGATGCGTCACGCATGCGCTGGTACTCGCGGTCGGTCAGCGTCTGGATCGGCGCGACGGTGATGGAATCGCCCGTGTGCACACCCATCGCATCGATGTTCTCGATGCCACAAATGATGATGCAGTTGTCGTTGCGATCGCGCACGACTTCGAGTTCGTACTCCTTCCAGCCCAGCGCGCTTTCATCGATGAGGACCTGCCCAATCATGCTTGCCGAGAGCCCTCGGCGGACAATCTCCTCAAACTCCTCGATGTTGTAGGCAATCCCGCCGCCCGTTCCGCCAAGCGTGAACGCCGGTCGGATGATCGCAGGGAGCCCGATCTCGTCGAGGAATGCTTTCGCATCATCGAGATTCGTGACCGTCCGCGAGTGTGGCTGCAAAAGCCCGAGCGACTGCACGATCGCGCGGAATGCTTCGCGGTCCTCTGCGCGTCGGATCGACTCGCGGGATGCGCCGATCATCTCGATCCCGTGGCGCTTGAACACACCGCTGTCATGCAGTGCACACGCGCAGTTCAATGCCGTCTGCCCGCCGAGCGTCGGCAGCACTGCATCGATCGGATGTCCGAGGTCGCGCTCGCGGACGATCACGCGCTCGACCGCATCGGGCGTGATCGGCTCGATGTATGTGCGATCGCTCATGGCGGGATCGGTCATGATCGTCGCGGGGTTGGAGTTGATCAGCACCACGCGGTATCCGTCTTCGCGCAATGCCTTGCACGCCTGCGTCCCTGAGTAGTCGAACTCGCAGCCCTGCCCGATGATGATCGGTCCTGACCCGATGATGAGGATCGTGTGAATATCGCTTCGGCGTGGCATACGTGTGCTCGCGTCGGTGCCGAGTGCCGCACGCGCGGCGCACTCAGTCCAAACGGGCGAGAGGATAGCGGATCGAGTCGATCGTTCCCACCTCAGGTGCGTGAGATTCGAAGCACGCTCCCAAAGCGGATACCCTCGGCGGCATGATCACCCGCATCGAAGGGACGCTCGAGCGGATCGGCGAGGACCGCGCACTCCTCGCGGTTGGCGCAGTGGGGTACGAAGTGTCCATCCCGGCAGCAGATGTCCAGCGTTTGCAGGAACGGGTCGGCGAAGTGGTCGTGCTGCACACGCTGCACTATCTCGAGTCGCAGGGGCAGGGATCGAGCTTCTGGCCACGTCTGATCGGGTTTCAGACCGAAGCAGACCGCGAGTTCTTCGAACTGATCACGAGCGTCAAGGGCATTGGCGTACGGCGCGCGCTTCGGGCGCTCACGATCCCATTCCCTCGTGTTGCAGAGGCGATCGTGCGGAAGGATCTCGGCACGCTCGTGGCGCTGCCTGAGATCGGGCGCAAGACCGCTGAAACAATGGTGCTCGAACTGCGAGACAAGGTGGAACGCCATGCCATGCGCAGCGGCGGTGCGCCGGCAGCTGCGCCGACCGCGGCGCCGCGCGCGCGCGCACCTGCGAGCAAAGGCGGGCGTTCAGGGACAACCGCGTCAACTTCGGCTTCCGCTGCGCAGCCGACTGGAGCGCCGACCATCAGCGCAAGTGCGGTCCTTGATGCGGTTCAGGTGCTCGTGCAGCTTGGCGAGAACCGCCTCGATGCGCGGTCGCTCATCGATTCGGCGCTTGAGCGCGAGCCAGAGATTGCCAGCGCCGATGCGCTCGTCGCTGCGGCGCTCGCACTGAAGGGGGTCGCGAGATGACACATCGGCACGCGGTCATCATGGCGGGTGGATCAGGCACACGACTGTGGCCGATGAGCCGCGCCGCACGACCGAAGCAACTGATGCCGATGCCACATGGCGGAACGCTGCTGCAGATTGCCGCCGCACGGTTGGCGGGCGTGGTGCCTTCGGCGCGCCAGTTCATCTGCGCCTCGCGTTCCTATGCCGCGGACATTCTGGCGGCGATCCCGGGACTTCAGCAGGATCGTTTTCTCGGTGAACCGATGGGGCGAGACACCCTGAACGCCGTTGGCTTCGCCGCGGCAGTCGCTGCGGCGCGCGATCCAAACGCCACGCTTGCGGTACTCACGAGCGACCATGTCATCGAGCCCCAAGATGTGTTCGCGCAGAAACTTGACCTCGGCTTTCGGTTGGTCGAGGCAGACGCGAGCCGACTGGTGACATTCGCCATCACGCCCACCTTCCCCGCCACGGGCTACGGCTATGTGGAGCAAGGCGATGCGATCGCGGGATTCGCGGGCGCTTTCGCTGCAAAGCGCTTTGTGGAGAAGCCGGATCTGGAACGCGCCACACAGTTCATCGCTGCGGGCACTTTCGGATGGAACGGGGGCATGTTCATCTTCCACGCGGCGACCGTGCTCGATGCGATCGATCGCTTCCAGCCCGCGTGCGGTCCTGGACTGCGCCGAATCGGCGCAGCGTGGGGAACGGCGCGCGCACAGGCGGTTGTCGATGAGGTCTATCCGTCGCTCACGAAGATCAGCGTCGACTATGGACTGATGGAACCAGCATCGCGTGATGCCGGGCTCTCAATCTGCGTCGTGCCGATGCCCGTGGCCTGGCGTGATGTGGGCAGTTGGCCCGCCTATGCCGCACTGCTGCCGAGTGACGCTGCGGGCAACCGTGCATCTTCGGTGGCGACGCATCTCTCTTCCAGCGAGGTCGTCTGTATCAGCGACGATCCATCGCACCTGATTGCCACCATCGGCATCGAAGGCGTCATCGTTGTGCGAACCGCCGATGCGACACTCGTGTGCAGAGCAGCCGATGCGGAGCGGGTGAAGGAGCTGGTGGCACAGCTTCCCGCCGATCGTCGTTGACGCAGCCATGCGTTTCCTCGCCATCGACCTCGGCGATCGACGGACGGGTCTTGCGTGCGCCGATGACGTGCTGCGTATCCCCGCGCCCATCGAAGTGATCGAAGCATCCACGCACGAGGTTCTCATGCAGTCGCTCGCGCACGCCGTCGACTCCTACGCTCCCGACGCACTGGTGATCGGCTTGCCACTCAACATGGACGGATCCGAAGGACCGCGTGCGAAGATGACGCGCGACTTCGCCCTCGCCTGCGAGGAGCGCTTCCGCCTGCCCGTTCACTTTCAGGATGAACGCCTCACGAGCCATGCCGCGGAAACATCGCTCAACCGAAGCGGGCGGACACACGCGCAGAAGCGGCGCATCCGCGACGCACTCGCCGCGTGTGAACTGCTAAAGGACTTCCTCGCTCAGCGCGGGTGAGTCGTTCACCCGTTGGGCGGCGCGGCAGAGGCGCGGTCGAGATGCCACACGAGTTTGCCGGAGGGTCGGATGTTCTTGATCGGCAGCGCGGTGAAGTCGTCGCTGCCCGTTGCCACACGGTGAATCATCGGCGCCTTCTCGCTGCCGAGCGCAAGCACCGCCACGAAGCGGGCTGCGTTCAGCAGCGGATAGGTCATGGTCACACGAGGCGGCGGCGTTACGGTCGGACCATCGCAGTCGCAGACCAACAGCTTTCGCTCGCGCAGCGCCGCGGTTTGCGGGAAGAGGCTTGCCGTATGTCCGTTGTCGCCCATGCCAAGCAATACGAAGTCGAGGCGCTGCTCAGTGACGGCGCGGCGGCTGAACGCGGTACGCAGTGCGCGTTCGTAGCGCGCAGCGGCGTCCTGCTCCATCGCCTCGATCGGATGCGCCTGCGCGGGCGGAATGCCGGAGTGGTCGACGATGATCTCGTGAATCTGTCGCCAGTTGCTCTTGGGATGATCGAATGGAACGCGCCGCTCATCGACGATCCACAGGTGCGTGCGATCCCAGGGCAGCCGCCGATACATCGGATCGGTCATCAGTGACTGGTAGAACGGAAACGGCGTCGATCCGCCCGAGAGTGCGAGATGAAAGTCGCCGACACTCGCCACGCACGCGTGCGCCTGTTCGATCAAGTCGCTGCCGAGTGCCTCAGCCGCTTCATACGGATCGGCTGAGACCTGCACACGCCCCCACAAAGGCGGAACATCTGGTGTTG
>Ga0194128_10001976_pt1 | contig 34248 bp, 24 predicted proteins | sample TA2KigCa65mmetaG_FD_148650 | JGI IMG/M metagenome (GOLD analysis project Ga0194128, IMG submission 148650) | Freshwater microbial communities from Lake Tanganyika, Tanzania - TA2015037 Kigoma Deep Cast 65m | ecosystem: Environmental > Aquatic > Freshwater > Lake | place: Tanzania: Lake...
GCAGATCTCCCTCAAGCACACCGACCACGGCCTGAGGCGCTATCCGGGGGCCTTCGCGAAATGACCCGCACGACAGACAGGCGGCGCGCGCGGTGGGTGCTCGCCGCGCTCGTCCTGCTCCTCGTGGCGGGGCATGGGGCGGGCGTCGCCCCCGTGCAGACGCAGGCGCCCGCGGCCGCGGCCGTGCCGCGGACCGCCGACGGCCGGCCCGACTTCTCGGGCATCTGGCAGGCGCTCACCACCGCCTCGTGGAACCTCGAGGACCACTCGGCCGAAAAGGACGTCCCGGCCGGGCAGGGGGTCGTCGAGGGCGGCGCGATCCCGTATCTGCCCGCGGCGCTGGAGCGCCGCGCCGAGAACCGCCGGAACCGACTGACGGCCGATCCGCTGGCGCGCTGCTCGCAGCCCGGCGTGCCGCGCGTCATGTACATGCCGTATCCGTTCCAGATCGTGCAGACGCCGGCCTACATCGCCATGCTGTTCGAGTATCAGCACACGACCCGCCACATCCGGCTGAACAGCCCGCACCCGCCGGGGCCGATCGAGTGGGCGCTCGGCGACTCCCGCGCCCGGTGGGATGGCGAGACGCTGGTGGTCGACGTCGTCCACTTCAACGACCAGACGTGGTTCGACCGGGCGGGAAACTTCCACAGCGAGCAGATGCGCCTGGTCGAGCGCTTCATGATGCTCGGCCGCAACCACATCCAGTACGAGGTGACGGTGGAGGATCCGAAGGTGTTCTCGCGGCCCTGGAAGATGTCGATGCCGCTCTACCGGCGGCTCGAGGAGAACGTGCAGATCCTCGACTACGTCTGCCAGTCGTTCGAGTCCTGAGGATCCGAGGAGGCAGCATGACCCGCACGTGCCTGTCCATCGCCGCGGTGGCGCTCGCCGCGGCCGTCGTGTCGGCCCAGACCCGGAGCGCCCGCACGCTCGACATCTACGTCGTCGACGTCGAGGGCGGCAACGCGACGCTGTTCGTCTCGCCGACGGGCGAGTCGCTGCTCATCGATACGGGGAACGGCGGGGCGGCCGCGGCCCGCGACGCGCGGCGCATCCTGGATGCCGCCAGGGACGCCGGGCTCACACGGATCGACCATCTGATCACCACGCACTTCCACGGCGATCACGTGGGCGGTCTCGCGGCGCTCGCGGAGCAGATCCCGATCCGGCACTTCATCGATCACGGGCCGAACGTGCAGCCCAACGAGGCGATCGACGCGTTCCTGCAGAAGACCTATCCGGAGCTGCACCGCAAGGGCAGCCATACGGTGGCGAAGCCGGGCTACCGGATCCCGATCGCCGGCGTAGAGATTCGCGTGGTGTCGTCGGGCGCCGCGGCGATCACGGCGCCGCTCCCCGGCGCCGGCGCTCCGAATCCGCACTGCGCGACCTTCAAGCGCCACACCGTCAATCCCGTGTCGATGCAGCCGGTCGGCAGTACCGAGGACGAGCAGTCGGTCGGCGTGCACTTGACGTTCGGCAGCTTCCGGGCCGTCTATCTGGGCGACCTGCCGTGGAACGAGGAGTTCCAGCTCATGTGCCCGAACAACCGGCTCGGGATCGTCGATTTCTTCCTGGTCTCCCGCCACGGCCAGCCGAGCTCGAACTCCGAGGCGCTCGTCCACGCCATTCAACCCCGCGTCGCCGTCATCAACAACGGCACGCGCAAGGGGGGACAGCCCGACGCGATGCGCGTGCTGTATTCGTCGCCGCGCCTCGAGGATGTCTGGCAGATCCACTTCTCAGTGTTGAGCGGTCAGGAGTACACGGTGCCGGGGGTCTTCATCGCCAACGGCATCGACGATCAGCCGGGCGCGCTCCCGATCGCCCCGCAGCCGCTGCCGCCGCCCGGCGCGAACGCCCCGCCGGCGCCCGTGCACAACGGTCCCGCCTACTGGATCAAGGTCTCGGTACAGGACAACGGCACGTTCACGGTGACGAATGCGCGCAACGGCTTCTCGAAGGTGTATCCGCGGGAGACGTCCGGCACGCGCTGAACGAGGAGGTGCGTCATGGCGTGGAAGCTGTCGGGCCAGATCCTCGAATCCTGCAGTTGCCAACTGGTGTGTCCGTGCGTGTTCGGCGCGGCGAAGCCGACCGAGGGGTGGTGCTCCGGCGCCCTGGTGTTCAACGTGCAGCAGGGCAACTCGAACGGCGTCAATCTGAGCGGCGCGACAGTCGTCCTCGCGGTCGATCTGCCCGGGGACTTCCTTGGCGGCAATGGAACCGCGCGCCTCTACATCGATGCGGGCGCCGATCAGTCGCGCGAGCTGGAGGCGATCTTCACGGGAAAAAAGGGTGGCGCCTTCGAGATGTTGAGCGCCTTGATCACCAAGTGGCTCCCCCCGCAGGCTGTGAAAGCGGACATTGCCGCCGACCACAGCGGCGTGCGCGTCGGATCCGTCGGCGAACTCAAGCTGCAGCCGGTCAAGACGGAAGACGGGCGGCAGACGACCCTCCAGCACGCGCCGATCCTGGCCGGCTTCGGCATCGCGAGCAGCAATCTCCAGCGCGGCGACGGCAGCCAGTGGTCCGACCCGCAGATGCGGCGCTGGACGAGTGGAGGCACGGGCGCCATCAGCGGGTTCACGCTGAGCGCGTGACCTCGATGCGGTGGTGCGCATGACGACGTCGGACGCGATGGCCATGTAAGGGGACATGACCTTCCGATCGCGTCCGGCGCTTGTCGGCGGCATCGCGGTCGGTCTGGTGATTCTGGCGTTGGCCGTCGCCGGAATCCGATGGAGAAGTGCGGCCGACTCTTCCGGGTGCCCGCGTACGCTGGCGCGCGCGGCGCCCGAGACGCTCGACGAGGCGTCGCAGCTCGTCGCGGCCTGCAGCCCCGCGGACGCTCGAGCCCGGCTGCGCGGTGCGCCGCTCGTCGACCTCGTGCGCGCCCGCGGCCCGGAGCTGCCGCCCGCGGCGTGGCTCGCGCCCGCGTCCCTGCTGTATCGGCAGCTCTCCGCGCTGGGGCTCGAGTATCCCGACGACATGTCGTTCGTCGTGCTGTCGGCGGCCTGGCACCGCACGCGCGGGCTGCCGTTCGACGCGGACGTGACGGCCGATTGCCTCCGGGCGTGGAACCGGAAGATGCGGCTCTGGGTCGAGACCGTGCCGCCGGGATCGCCGGTGCCGGCGCCGGAATTCGGCTGCGCGAGCGCCGAGGAGATCGAGAAGGGGCGGCACCTCTGGCCGAGGGAGTAGACGCTACCGACGGATGGCAGGCATGCCGGCGGGCGCCCGCGGGCGCTGCGGCAGGCCGGCGAGCTGGACGAGCTCGAACGTGTCGGCGGCGGACGCTGAGAATGTCGCAACGAAGCCGGTTGTGCCGCGGACATGCGGTCCCGCGCTGGCCATGGTCCGGCTGAAGCCGGACGCCACGTACGCACGCCGTCGAGATGGTGCATCGGTTCACAGCTGCCTTGATCCTAGAACCGTGAACCCATGCACCTTTGTGAACCGGAACCCAGCACCTAAGCACCTAAGCACCCGAGAACCTGAGAACCGCTTTACCGGTAGTCCTCCTGTCCTTCGGGTTCCGCCGCCAGCTCGACGCGGGTCGTGACGTCGCCCGCCACGTCGACGGTGCTCCGGTACGCGATGTACTTGAAGCCCGACACCACGAGCGTGTATCTGCCCCCGGCAACCTTGATCTTCGCGACGCCCCTCTTGTCGATGAACGCCCTGTAGGGATGCGCGAGGACGTGGGCGCCCTCGATGGGGGCTCGCGTGGCGCCGTCGACGGCCTCGACCGTCACTTCATGGTCGGGAGGACGGACGACCCTGACCGCGAACGTACACGAGCCGGCCGCATGGGGGACGCCCGAGTCGGACCCGGACGCGGTGGCCTGCCACGTGTAGTCTCCGGGTGCGCCCGGAGCGACGGCGTCGACCTCGGCAAAGTACAGCGCGCTCGTGCCGGGCCACACCTCCTCGGCGAGGCGCGCCGCTCCAGCGGGTGCACCGTCATGGTCGAGGATGTCGAGGGGCGTCCCGGCCAGACGGCACGCGGCCGAGCACTTGACGCCGACCGCGAACCGGAACCGTTCGCCGGGCGCCAGGGCGGAGGGCACGCCCCAGGCGCTCACGCTCGCCGCGTGTGCCCTGGCCACGAACGAGAACTCGGTCGAGATCTCCTCGTGTACCACGCCGTCGCGCTCGGCCGCCTCAAGGACCACGCGGCAGGTGTGCTCGCCCACGTCGAGCGGCGCCTGCAGAGTTAGCGGGCCCGCCACGTACGCCTCACCCGCACGATCCGTGAGGAGGGCGCCTGCGAGCTCGATGTCGTCCTGGCTCCGGAGCGACACCCGGTGTTCCCGCAGGTCGCATCCATGCGGGCACGCGGCTCGGACGCCGACGGTCACCTCGGCCCCGGCATCGACCTCGCGTTGAGCGACCTCGACGACGCACGTGCGGTCGTGCGCCCCGATCTCCGGCATGGTCTCAGGTCACCGGCTCCTGGGCCGCGTGCGTCCCCGCGATGTAGCCGTGGACGGTGGCTCTGCCGATGCCGTGCTGCCAGCCGCCGCCGCTGGCCTCGCCGCCCGCGTAGAGCCCGGGTATCACCTGCCCGTTGGTATCGAGGACCTGGGTCTTCCCGTTGATGCGGAGACCGCCGTAGGAATCGAGCACCCGAACGACCGCGGCAGCCGCATAGAAGGGCGGCGTGTCGATCCGATGCAGGACCGGCTTCTCGAAGTCTGCGTCCACGCCTCTGGCCGCGGCCTCGTTGTATCTCCTGACGGTCTCCTCCAGGTGCTTCAGGGGCATCTTCTGATAGGGATGCGCCATGACTTTCTGGGCCAGCTCGGCCAGCGTGTCGGCCTTGTGGAAGTAGCCGTCTGGCGGATCGGCGATGTACGGGTAGCGAATCTGCCAGCCGCCGCGGGCAACCGCTGCCGCATCGAAGATGGCCCATACCGGTCCGGATGTGTAATCCGGGGGCTGCGACCCCTCGTTCATCGCCAGCGCCGCATCGGAGGCCGCCGACCGTCGATATTGCGCCTTGACCTGTGCGGGGCTCGCGTTGCGCCAATCGAGCGGCACGAAGGGCTGGCGCGTGCCGTCATTTCCCGGCGGATACGCCGCATCGCTCGAGGTGTCCGCGATGGCGCTCTCGTTGTAGAACCGCTGGCCCACCTGGTTCACCGCGATCGCATGCTCCCAGCCGGCGCCGCCGATCGCGATGCCCTTGGCTCGCGCGAAGAGGAACGAGGGATGGCCGGGGAAGACGCTCCCCACCGGATCGCGCGTCCCGATCACGCTGCTGATCGTCGGCGAGGCCGACGAATGCTGGAAGTTCTGCATCATGCCCGCGAGGTTCGCGCCGATTCGCATCGCCGCGACGATCCCGCTGCCGTCCATGTTGAGGGGCCCGATGAGCGCGCTGGGGCCGTACTCGATCGACGGTTCCACCAAGCGCGGGTCGAACATGGTCCGCAGCGGCACGCTGCCGTGCATGCCGCCGGTGGCGACGATGACGGCCTTCCGCGCCCGGATGGAGATCGTCTCGGCGCGATCGTCGATGTTGCCGTTCCGCCAGAAGCTCTCCAGGCGCGCCCCCGTTTGAGGGTGCAGGCGCGGCGAGTACCGGGCCTTGACCCCGAGCACGCGGCCCGCGAACGGCTGCTCCCGGACGATGTCGTCCAGGTGGCGGTTGAGCAGAAACTGCACGCCCTTCTCCCGGGCGCTGAACTCGAACGATCGGGAGATGGCGAACCCGCCGTAGACCCACCCCGGTGCGCCCAGCGGCTCCGCCGGGGCCCCCGGCGTCTGACGCATGGGGTTGAACGGCGAGTGCCGCTCGCCGGCGGGATCCCCTCGGTCCTCCCGCGAGATCGTGCCCGCCTTGATGTCGGTCCGGTCGGCGATTTTCATGATCGACCGGGCGGCCCGGGCCCGCGACATTCCTCCGCCCTGATGCGTGCCGTCGATCCGCGCGAAGCGGACATAGTTGTCCATCATGAACTGCCGGGTCTTCGCCGCGTTGTCGGCCCACGCACGATGCAGCTCCCGATCGTTGTACCGGTATCGGGCCACGCCCGTGGCGTCGACGACCGACCAGTCCGTCATGTCCCGGAAGAGGCGGTCGGCATCGTCCTGCAGATCGTCGGGCTTCACGAGCGGGGCGGTCAGGCCCAGGCGATCGGGGTCGGCCGCCGCCCGGTCCCGCTCCTGGATCGCGTCGCCGCCGCCCAGCGAGGTCCAGCCTCCGCTGTGTACCAGCTTGCCGCCCACGTCGTAGTTCTGCTCGATCACGATCACGGACGCGCCGAGGTCGCGCGCCCGGACGGCCGCAAGCAGCCCCACGCACCCGGCCCCCAGCACCACGACGTCCGCTTCGTAATTCCACTGAACGGATCGGGCATCGGAGGAGGATTGCTGCGCCAGCGCGGCGCCGGGCAGAACCGCCGCCCCCACGCCGGCGGCCGCGCCGCGCTTGACGAAATCGCGCCTGCTGAACGCCTTCGCCCGCTCAGCCTCTGATTCGTGCCGCTTCGCGCTGCGTTTCTTGGCCATGTCCGTTCCTCCTCGAAGCGTGCCGCCGGGGATGCTGTCGTCCCCCTACTGCATGCGGCTGCTCACCGGATGCATGACGGGAATGAGCATCGACTTGCTGATCCGCGAGATGGACGTGGCGCCGGTCTGCACCATCGCGACCTGCAGCTCACGCCGGAGGAGCTCGATGACGGTCTCCACGCCCTCCGTGCCGAAGGAGGCGAGCGACCAGGCCTGCGCGCGGCCGATGCCCACCGCCTGTGCGCCGAGCGCGAGCGCCTTGAAGATGTCGGCGCCCGAGCGGATGCCGCTGTCGTGGAAGATGGTGATCTTGCCGCCGGCCACCGCCGCGACGTCCGGCAGCCACTCGAGCGAGCCGCGGCCGCTGGCATCCTCGTGCGCGGCATGGGTCGACACCACGATCCCGTCCACGCCGTGCTTGACCGCCAGCGCGGCGTCCTCGGGCGCGACGATGCCCTTGAGCACCAGGCGCATCTTCATCGTGTCGCGGACGCGCCGGACATCGTCCCAGGTGGACGTGTCCTGCCCGCGCAGGGCCCCGAGCGCGCCGACCACCGTGTCCATCGGATCCGAGAGCGTGATGCGCCCTTCGCTCTGGTGGCAGCTGTTGCAGCGCGCGTCGTCCTTGCGCTCGAGGTTCGGCACGCCGGCGCGCTGCACGGCGCGCGCGCCAATCTGGTTGCCGGCGCCGACGGTGTCGACGGTCCAGACATAGACGGGCGTGCCCACCGCCTCGAGCCGCTTGATCGTCTCGGCGCTCGGCCGTCCGCCGCAGATCCAGACGGGCTCGCCGCGCAGGGCGTTGACCTTGTCGAGGTCCTGCGTGCCCGACATCATCTCGAGCGTGCGCTTCCGGTTGGCGGCCGGCGCGATGGCAATGTTGCCGTCCGGGTGGATGGCGCGGAGGCGCCCCACGGGGCAGAGGTACAGCGGGGAATCCCATTTTCGGCCGAACAGCTGCACCGATTGATCGACCGACCCGATGCCGAGCAGCCGTCGGACTTTGAGCTGGTAGCGGGCGTACGCGTTCCGGTCGGCGATCTGCGTCTCCTCGTTGAAGACCCCTTCGTCGAACTCGACGAAGTGGGGGAGCGACAGCTTTGCCTTCGCCGCCGTCCGGAAGTCGAAGACGTTCAACGCCTCCCGGACCGTCCTGATCACGTAGGCGTTCTGCTCCTGGGCGCTGATGGGCGCCGAGAGCAGCTCGGTGAACCAGTCGGAGGTCAGGCCGGCGGCGGCGAGCACGGGGCTGGCGGCGATCCACTGCAGAAACGCGCGGCGATCCGACCAGCGCTCGTTCATGGTCTCCTCCTGCCCGAGTCCAGAGGGCGCTCGCATCACGACGTCATGCGGGTCTCGAACGCGGGCGTGCCGCCGCCGCGCATCGGCGTGGGCGCCGGCCAGGCCGTCAGGGCCGCGGCGAGCGGCTGCAATTATAGAGGATGCCGCAGATCCGGCGATGGCGTGCCCCTTCCGCCTCTTGGTGGAGAGATCGACGTCTCGAAGAAACATCGGCGGGCGCGTGCTGCTGGGTGGAGGTGCGCGGCCGATTCCTCCGGCTGCCCGCGGATGGCAGGCTTGCCGGCGTACGCCCGCGGGCGCTGCGGCCGGGAAAGCGACGGTGCTCGTACCCTGCCGCCCCCGCGCCGAGTAGGAGCTTTCGCGAGGCGACATCCGTCACGTGGCACAACACGTCTGTGGTGCTTCCCACTTCGAGAACGCGTGGATGGAAGTCGACGCGTGGAATCGCTGCCGCCGCTTTCCGGCTGCGCCTGGCGCTCGGCCTTGCGCACGCGGGCGCCCGCCGGCATGGCTGCCGAAACCGTGTGCGAACCGGCAATTGGCGCCGGCGGCCTATCCAAGGAATCCCGGCTCTATGACGCCAGCGCCACTTCACGGGTCGAGCCCACCTCTGTCTGTCCAACTCCCTGCGCCCATGGTTGTTGACCCCGCCGACCGTGCCAGTAGAATGGCCCACGCGAATCCGTCGTTCGGAGATGCGCGGAGGCCCGTGGGCAACCGAGCGCCGGGAAATGGCGCCGAAGTCCCATAGGACGTTAGCCGGATCTGTTTCAAGAGGCGAGTATGGTCGTTGGCTACATAGGCTTGATTCTAAGCTTCGTTACGCTATGGGCACTCGCTCGTAACCGACGACGAGCTAATGACCCGCTCGCGGAAACGCACATCTGGATCATTGCCTACTTCGCGCTCAGCTTGGCGCTCTTCTACCATGGTCCGCAGATTCTGGGAGCTCTGTTCAGCGAGTCGCCGGTACGCAATATCTTGAACTTGCGATTTCAAGGAGGTCTTCTTGTTTTGGCTATGGCCGCCGTCGTCGAGGCAGCGATCGTAGTTCATACGTCCGATGCCTATTGGCGCATGTTGCTCCCTTCTCTATTTGTGTTTGGCATCAGTCCCGTACTCCTGTACTTGGTTGGCGCAGGGATTATCAATCTTGCTTGGACGACCATCTTTGGTGGTGCCCAATCGGCGTTGCTCATGGTCACGGCTCTGTTTGCAGGACTGGAACAAGGGATTGCGAGAACAAGGGACCTCGACGATGAAAAGGATCGGAGAGCACTCCTAGATCTGATCAGGCAGGAGATGAACGGGCTCCTCAGGATGGCGTTCACCGCGTTTCTTGGTTTAGGTGCATCCCTGGGCGTGAGCATGACAATCCTTTTTCGCGACGGCGAGACGGCGTGGGGCAATCCAACGCTCTTGAGCCTGAGCTTTACAATGGTGCTCGGTTTCATCGCCGTGTGCCTCGGAACGATGATTTGGGTGATCAAGCCATACGTAAGGCTGATTGGGGAGGTTCGCTACTACTCCAGTCCATTGCGCTTGCGTGGTGATAAGCAGTTCGAAACGGTAGCGCGGAAGCTCTCGTCACTCGAGGCTGACCGGCTAACAAACGAATGGAGCCGGCGCGCGGAGCGATGAGGCCGCGCGCGGCTCATTCGTAGCGTTAGCCGGACGGACGAAATCAAGCCGATCAACACTCGCGACCACGAGAAATGCCTGAGCAGACTTGGAAGGCCTTTCAGAAGGCCGCAGCGGATTTGTTCGTCGAGCGAGGGTTTTCCGTCGAACTGGACGCCTTGCTGTCGGGCGCCCGCGGCCAGCACAGGGTCGACGTCTGGGCCACCTTGTCCCTCGGCGAACTTTCTCCGCGGATAGTTGTCGAGTGCAAATCATGGAACAGACCGGTCAACAAGGCCGCCGCACTCTCGTTGTATACGGTCGTCCAGGATGTCGGTGCGACACACGGCATCCTTTTGACGACCCGTGGCACTCAACGGGGATGCCGCGCTTTTCTTGAAAACCACACAGCGGTGCGGGTTCTTGACCTCCTTTCACTTGGGCACGAGCTTGACAAGTTGATGGCAACTGACCTGTTCGGATTTGCCTCCGCTTACCAGGAGGGTGCAAAGTCGGAGGCAGCCCGATTCCTGAGGTGCAAGCCGGCTGACATCGACTCGTGGCCGCCGATTACGATCCGGGGTCAAGGGGCAGGAGTGTTCGCAATCCCACATCGCCGAAGCACCGGCGTCCAATTCGGCCTTCCACTTCTGAACCGCGCCGGGATGGCGTCTTACTGGAACGAATGTCCGGAAGAACTCGCAACGCTCAAGGCGCAGTCCTTGGTCGACGCTTCCACCGGCAAACCTATACCAGGTGCGCTCATTCGGTCGCGCTTTTGGCTCCCGATCGCGATCAGCAAGAACCAGTTGCACGCAATCCGCGGTGCTCGGCTGCAGCGTGTAAACGTCTACTCTGTGCGAGGGAAGTACATCGTGAGTGTCACCCTAAAGCGAGGCAACGAGATTTGGGAAGACTACCCGAGAGGCCGGCGCTATATTCAAGCTGACAATGCCGGCTAACATCGCTGCACCAGACCGGCGCTGGTGCTGCCGTGGGCGCCGGCTGGTGAGCGCGAACGTTGGGCCGACAAGAGTTTACAGCTGGTAGAAGCGTAGAATACGAACCATGAACCTCGATGACGTCGAAGCGGAGGCGCTGAAGTTGGAGCCGGCGGCCCGGGCTCGGCTCGCCACGAAACTATTGGCCAGTCTGGAGGCGCTCTCAGACGAAGAGAATCTTCGCCTCTGGGCCGAAGAAGCCGAGCGTCGGGATGACGCGTGGGAAAGCGGCGGACACACGGGCCACCCAGTCGAAGAGGTCTTCCGAGAGACGCGTGCTCGCCTGAAGTAGATGGTCGCCTCATTCCACGACCTGGCCAAGGTCGAGTTGAACGAGGCGGCACAGTATTACGAGGCTGAGAGTGCGGGACTCGGGGCGGCGTTCCTGGCCGAGGCCGAGCGTTCAGTCGCTGCAATTCTCGAATATCCAGAGTCAAGTCCGATCGTGCGAGGTTCCGTCCGGCGACGGATCCTTCGTCGGTTTCCGTACGGGTTGCTTTATCGGATGCGCGGGGAACAGCTCCGGATTCTGGCGGTCATGAATCTTCGCCGTCGGCCGGCCTATTGGGTTGGCCGGACATGACTGACGTACGGCCCAACAAGGCGCTGAAGCCGGCGCCACGCGGCGATGTTATGCTGACGCCGCGCGGCGCGGCTTAGCGCCAACGTCTAGACCGCTGAACAGCCAACCGTCGGATCGAGACGCCAAGATCCAGGGCTGGATCGCGCGGGCCGGGTGGCCCGAGGCGCCGAGCCAGATTCTGACGACCGTATACTGCCGGCGTGCCGATCAGTTCGATCTTCTTCGGAATCGTCGTGCGGATGTTCTACCGTGAGCACGAACCGGCGCACTTCCACGCGGAGCATCAGGGGCAGGCCGGCAAGTTCGACTTCAGCGGTAAGATGATCGTCGGCAATATCCAGTCGAGAAACCGCGCTTCGGCTGATTCGCCAATGGGCGGTGCTCCATCAGGCCGAACTCGAGGCGAACTGGACAAGGACGAAAGTAGGCCAGCCTCTCGACAGGATCGCGCCATTGGAGTGATTGCGAAGATGAGTTTTCTCCCAGCGGTCGTCCGAGCCGAGCATCGAGGCGGATTTCGTATTCACCTTGCGTTCAACGATCAAACCGAATCGACGGTTGATTTTCAGCAGTGGCTTGAGGGCCCGATTTTTGAGCCCCTGAAGACCGTCAGCTATTTTCGCCGGTTCTTTCTCGATGGAGGGACCGTGGTTTGGCCGAACGGCGCGGATATCGCACCCGAAACTCTGTACGAAGCCGCACGAGCTACGCGGTCCAACAAGGCGCTGCAGCCGGCGGCGTCGGCGGCACGGGGAAAACGCCGCGGCTGAGCGCCGGTCGTTGCCGGGCGGGATACGTTCCGTGCGTAGGGAGTACGGTCGGTCTCGGAACTGAACAGCGTGCGCCTGCCGCGGAGGTGGGGCCTCATGCGATCGATCGTCCTGACTGGCGTCATGGCGGTGTTCGGCAGCGCTCTGGCGACCCTTGGCGGAAGTGTTCGTCAGTCGCCACCGGCCACAGCCGTCGCCACGCCTGGATTTCACCACTTGCATCTCAACTCGGCGAACCCTGAAGCGGCTGTCGCATTCTACGCCGCGCAGTTTCCCAGTACGTCGGCCTCAACCTTTGCGGGCCAGCCAGCGTTGCGTTCGCCGAACAATGTCTTGCTGCTCTTCAACAAGGTCGACGCACCTCCCGCCACGCAACCGCAGACGGCCTTCTGGCACTTCGGGTGGCATGTGACCGATGTGCGGAGAAGCCTCGCGCGTTACAGACAGCGCGGCATCACGTTGCTTCCGCTTTACACGGGCGACGCCGGTGGGACGGTGTTTGTCAGCAGCGACACGTGGCCCGGTTCCGGCGGTGCGCTGGGCTTGACCGCAGCCGAAATTGCCGGCGCAAAAGCCAGAGGGGTCAGACCTGCGGGCGGTGCCGGATTCGCGTACTTGCGCGGTCCGGATGACGCCCTCGTAGAGTACCAAGGGGACATGCCAGTCGAGCGATTCAATCACATCCACATGTTTCACGATCAGCCGTACTGCGCACAGCTGTGGTATGAAACCCACCTCCACGTGCCGCCGGCGGCAGTCGCTGGTCAACCTGCACGAACGGTGGCGAACTGTCGGGTTGAACGAGGTCGGGACCGGACATTTCCTGCGCTTGAGTGGAATGGGATGTACCGCACGCCGCGGATCCAGACCACGACGTTCGGCGACGTATCCTTCTTCTGGTATATGAACCAGAGCGACACGCCGGCCGCCTCAACGCGGGGGCACCTGATGGATCACGTGGCGCTCAGTGTGAGTGACTTGGACGCCTGGGTGGGCGAACTCCGGTTGGCTAAGATCACGTTCTTGGAACCACCGTACACCGTGGGCAGTCTGCGGGCCGTCATGATCGAAGGACCAAGCCGCGAGGCGATCGAGTTGATCGAAGTGAAATAGCTGACAAAGGCGGTCGAGACTGAAGTCTTGGTCCAAAGCCACAGACGGTGAGCGGGCTAACACGCGAATGGAGCCGACGCGCCGCAAAGCCATGATGGGCGCGCGGCTCATTCGCCACGTTCGTAACGATCACTGTTCGACGAAAGAGACCTCGGTCCGGCCAATCCTGGGCGGCGGATACGTCGATCGCGGCCGCGGAGGCGCGATCGGCGAGCCGTCGAGACGTGCCGACCAGCGACAGTACGAAACGCGCGAGCAGGCTCAGGGGCCCTGCGGGGTTGAGCCGCGTTCGGGTCCGGCTAAGGCCGGACGCCACGTACGGATGCGGCTGAAGCCGGACGCTACGGACGACTGGTATCGAGCCCGAGGCGGAGCGCCTGCGCGAGATGGATCGCGTGCCGGCCGGTGAGCTGCGCGATCTGCTCCTGGCAGCTGAACCCGTCGGCCACGATGAGCGTGTCGCCGGGCGCCTGGCGGACGGCCGGCAGCAGCACACGCTCGCCGACGGCCTTCGAGACGTCGATCTTGTCAGCCGAGAAGCCGAACGGCCCGGCCATCCCGCAGCAGCCGGTGTCGGGGACCTGCACCTCCGCGCCGGTCTTCTGCAGCAGCGCCACCTCGTGGTCCATCTTCATGATCGCCTTCTGGTGGCAGTGGCCGTGGAGCAGGACTGTGCGGGCGAGCGCGGGCGCGAAGCCCGGCGCGCGCGCGGTCAGGAACTCGCTCAGCACGAACGTCTGGCTCCGCAGCCGCTGGGCGCGCGGGTCGTCGGGAAAGAGGTTGCGCAGCTCGTCGCGGAAGACCGAGGCGCAGCTCGGCTCGAGGACGACCATCGGCACGCCGGCGTCGATCTCGCGGCCGAGCGCGTCCATCACCGTGCGGAGGTACGTCTTCGCGCGATCGAGCATGCCGAAGTCGTAGAGCGGACGGCCGCAGCAGAGATGCCCGCCGGGAACCCGCACGCCGAACCCGGCCGCCCCGAGCACCTCGTACGCGGCCACCGCCGCGTCGGGATGGAAGTAGTTGTTGAAGGTGTCGGCCCAGAGGATCACGTCGCGGTCCGGGGAAGCGGGCGGGCCGCCGTTCCCCGTGGCTCCGACGCCGCGCCGCCGCGCCCACCGCCGGAACGTCGTCGTCGCAAAGCGGGGGAGCTCGCGCTCGGGCGCCAGATGCAGCAATTTGCGCACGAGCGCGGCGACCCCGGGCGCCCGGGCGCCGGCGTTGGCCAGGCGTGGAAACCCGGAGGTCAGACGCGCCCAACGGTCGATCAGCCCGAACGCGTACGCCTCGAGCGGCCGCCGGTGCGTCTCGTAGTAGTGCGAGAGGAACTCCGACCGGTAGGTGGCCAGGTCGACGTTCGCCGGGCACTCCGACTTGCACGCCTTGCACGACAGGCACAGGTCGAGCGACCGCTTCACGTCCTCGTTGTTCCACGCGTCGCGCAGCACCTCGCCCTGGAGCACCTCGAAGAACATGTGCGCGCGCCCGCGCGTGCTGTGCTCCTCCTCGAGCGTCGCCATGTAGCTCGGGCACATCGTCCCGTAGTCGTGCTTGCGGCACTCGCCGACGCCGATGCAGCGCAGCGCCGCCTTGGCGAAGGAGCCGTTGTCGTCGGGGAAGCGGAAGTGCGTGGGCGGGTCCTCGGGCCTGTAGTCGGCGCCGAGCCGCAGGTTCTCCGTCGGCGGGAAGGCGTCGATGAGCTTTCCGGGATTCATCTTCCAGTCGGGATCCCAGATCGCCTTGAACTCGCGGAGCGCCTGCATCAGCTCCGGTCCGAACATCTTCGGCAGCAGCGCCCCGCGCGACTGGCCGTCGCCGTGCTCGCCCGAGATCGATCCGCCGTAGCGCACCACCAGGTCGGCGGCCTGCTCGACGAACTCGCCGTACTTCCGGACGCCGGGGTCGCTGCGCAGATCGAAGCTGATCTGCATGTGGATGCAGGCGTGGCCGAAGTGCCCGTAGTAGACCGCCTGGTACTGGTACTCGTTCAGCAGCGCCCGAAGATCGCGGAGGTAGCCGCCCAGCTTCTCGGGCGGAACCGCCGAGTCGTCCCAGCCCTCGTAGCGCGGCGGGGCGCCCGGGGCGGAGATCGCCGCGCGCGGGCCGGCCTCGCGGATGCGCCAGACCGCTTTGGCCTCGGCTCGCGTGTAGACGCGGATGTTGGGCGTGCCGGGCGCGCGCCGCAGCCCGGCGACCAGCCGCTCGGCAGCCGCGTCGGCGGCCGCCGCCTCGTCGGCGCCGAACTCCACGAGCAGATAGCCGCCGCCCTCCGGCATCAGCTCGACGTTGGGCGCGCCCTTGCGCCGCAGCGCCTCGACCATCACCCCCTCGAAGCCCTCGAGGCCGATCGGCTGCAGCGCGAGGATGGCCGGCACGGCGTCGGCGGCCTCGTAGACGTCGCGGTACCCGAGGCCGACGAGCGAGCGGTGCTGCGGGCTCGGAATGAGGCGCGCGCGCGCCTCGAGCACCACCGCGCACGTCCCCTCGCTGCCGACGAGCGCCCCGGCGACGTTGAAGCCGTTCTCGGGCAGCAGCTGGTCGAGGTTGTAGCCCGACACGCGCCGTGGAATGTCGGGATACCGCTCGCGGATGAGCGAGGCGTACCGGTCGCGGATCGCCTTGAGGCGCGCGTAGATGTCGCCGCGCCGGCCGCCCCCGCGGACGATCGCCTCGAGCTCCGGGTCGCTCGTGCGCCCCAGCGTCAGCCGCGTGCCGTCGTACAGCGCGACGCGGAGCGACTCGACGTTGTCGACCGTCTTGCCGGCAAAGAGCGAATGGGTGCCGCAGGAGTTGTTGCCGATCATGCCGCCGAGGGTGCAGCGGCTGTGCGTCGAGGGGTCGGGCCCCCACGTGAGCCGGTGCCGCTCGGCGGCGTTCCGCAGCGTGTCGCAGACGACGCCCGGCTGGATGCGCGCGGCGCGGCTCGCCGGATCCAGCTCGAGGATCCGGTTCATGTACTTCGAGAAGTCGAGCACGACGGCGACGTTGCAGCACTGGCCCGCGAGGCTCGTGCCGGCGCCCCGCGGCAGCAGCGGCGCGCCGTACTTCCGGCACAGGTCAATCGCCGCGTAGACGTCCTCGTCGCCGCGCGGGACGACGAGGCCGATCGGGATCTGGCGGTAGTTCGAGGCGTCGGAGGCGTAGAGCGCGCGGCTGCCGCGGTCGAACCGCACCTCGCCCGAGACGACGCGCGCGAGCGCGCGCGCGAGCTCGGCCGCCCGGGCGAACGTGTCGACCGGCTTGGCGTGGGAACTGGGGGGTAACGCCACGAGTGGTCGTTCACCCTTCTGTGTTCTCACGTCTCCGTTCGTGTTCACGTTCCCTTCAGGGTTCGGGGTTGGGAAGCGTGAACGACACCTTCTCCTGCTCGATCCGGTCTCACGACATCACAGGTTCGGCGACCGGGGCGCTCAGCACGTCGAGCGCCGCCAGTACGCCGCCGGACGTGTGCGGCACGTTCGCCAGGCGCAGCCCCATCTCGACGCCGGCGAGCGTGCCGGCCAGCATCAGGTCGTTGAACGACCCGAGATGGCCGATGCGGAACGCCCTGCCCGCGAGCTTGCCGAGCCCGGTGCCGAGCGACATGTCGAACGCGTCGAGGATGGTGGTCCGCAGCCGGTCGGCGTCGTGGCCCTCCGGCGTGAAAATCGCCGTGAGCGAGCTCGAGTACTCGCGCGGCTCCTCGCAGACGAGCTCGAGCCCCCACGCGCGTATGGCGGCGCGCGTCGCCTCCGCATGCCGCTGATGGCGGCGAAACACGTTCGCCATGCCCTCGTCATGCAGCATCGCCAACGCCTCGTGCAGGCCGTAGAGCAGGTTCGTCGCCGGCGTGTAGGGAAAGAAGCCGGCGGCGTTGTTCTTCAGGATGCCCTCCCAGTCCCAGTACGACCGCGGCATCTTCGCGGTCTTGCTCGCCGCGAGCGCCTTCTCGGAGATCGCGTTGAACCCGAGCCCGGGCGGCAGCATCAGCCCCTTCTGCGAGCCGGCGACCGTGACGTCGACCTCCCACTCATCGTGGCGGTAGTCGATCGACGCGAGCGAGGAGATCGTGTCGACGACGAGCAGCGCCGGATGGCGCGCGGCGTTCATCGCCTTGCGCACGTCGCCGATGCGGCTCGTCGCCCCCGTCGACGTCTCGTTGTGGACGACGACGACCGCCTTGATCGCGTGGGCCGCGTCGGCCCGCAGGCGCGCCTCGACCTCTTCGGGCAAGGCGCCGCGGCGCCACGTGCCGGGCGCGTACTCGACCTGCAGCCCGAGCTTCTCCGCCTGGTGCCGCCACGCGATGTGCGAGAACCAGCCGGTCTCCATGATGAGGAGGCGGTCGCCGGGCGAGAGCGTGTTCGCCATCGCCGCCTCGCAGGCGCCGGTCCCCGACGAGGGGAAGATGACGACGGCCCCCCGCGTCTGGAAGATGGGCTTGAGTGCCTCCAGCACGTCGCGCGTCAGCCGCGCGAAGTCGGGGCCGCGATGGTCGATCGTCGGAAAGTCCATCGCGCGGAGCACGCGGTCCGGCACGTTGGTGGGGCCGGGGATCTGCAGGAAATGGCGGCCTGAACGCGTCATCGTCAACTCCCAACGCCCAACTCCGCAACTCCCAAGCCTTGGGCGTCGGCGTGTTGGGAGTTGGGAGTTGTCATCTTACTCTAAGGGCCCGAGCGTCGGCCCTCCGGGTTCGGGCGGCGTGCGCGCCACGTTGAGGACCATCGCGAGCATCGAGTAGTAGCCCGTGATCGTGACGGCCTCGACGACGCCCCGTTCGCCGAACGCGGCGAGCGCCCGCGCGTAGGTGGCGTCGCTCACGCCCTGCGTGCGCAGCAGCTCCGTGCAGAAGTCGTAGACGATCTCCTGTTCGTCCGAGAGCGGCGCCGGCCGCCGTCCGGCCGCAATCGCATCCGCGACCGCCGGCTCGACCCCCGCGCGGATCGCGATCGGGCCGTGCAGCGACCACTCGTACTGCTGCGTCCAGTGCCGCGCCGCGATCAGGATCATCAGCTCGCTGAGCCGCGGCGGGAACACGCTTCGCTCGCGGAGGTACTCCCCGAGCGCCGCCGTGCGCACCATCACCTCCGGGCTCCAGAGCAGCGGCACGAACGGCCCGAAGAGCGCCGTCCGACGCACCTGTTCGAACGCGGCAATCGCCTCCCGGTGCTCCGCCGTCAGTCGCTCGGCGGGCACCGCGCCGAGCCGTTCCGGATCCAATGTGTGTCGGGACGTCACGGCCCCAGCATATGATTTCCTGGTCTCTAGTCTCTAGTCTCTAGTCTCTGGTCTCTCGTCTCTAGAGACGAAAGACGAGAGACGAAGACCAGAGCCGAGAGACGAGAGGTCCAGATGGCGACGTGCGACACGCTCCTCATCATGGGTGGCGGCGTCATGGGGCAGGGCATGGCGCGCCTGTTTTCGAAGTCCGGCATGCGCGTGACGCTGGTGGAGCCGCGCGACATCGCGTTTGCGCATCCCGGGGTCGCGGTGGCGCGCGAGGCGCCCGCGGACCCGACGCCCGATCTCGTGATCGAAGCGGTCTTCGAGGTCCGCGAGGTCAAGCAGTCGGTCTACGCCACGATCGAGGAGCGCTACGGCGGACGGCCGGTCCTGGCGACCAATACGTCAGGGCTGCCGCTCGACGAGCTCGGCGCGCCGCTGCGGCATCCGCACCGCTTCCTGGCCATGCACTTCTTCCAGCCCGCCGACGTGTTCCCGATGATCGAGGTGGTGCGGGGCGCACGCACCGAGGACGCGGCGATGGCGGTGGCGGTGGCGGCGGTGAAGCGCGCGGGGCGCGAGCCGATCGTGCTCGAGCGCGCCGTCAACGGCTACCTCATCAACCGGCTGCAGCACTCGATCCTGCACGAGGCGTATCACCTGCTCGAGTCGGGCATCGCCACCGCCGAGATGATCGACAAGGTGGCGAAGCTCCTGCTCGGGCCGCGCTTCTGCATCACGGGGCTGCTCGAGCAGAAGGACCTCGCCGGGCTCGAGATGCACGCGCAGGCGCAGCGGTCGATCGTGCCCACCTTGTCGCACACCAACGTGCCGTCGCCGTACCTGCAGGACATGGTGGCGCGCGGCGACGTGGGCATCCGCAGCGGACGGGGCTTCTACGACTGGCACGGCCGCGACGGCGCCGCCGCCCAGCGGCGCGCGGGCGAGCGGCTCGAGCGGCTGCTCGCCTATCTCGAGCAGGACGCGACGACATGACCCGGCGCGCGGGCCTCGATGCGCGGCTGACGCACTACGGCGACCCGGCGTTCGCCCGGTACCTGCGCCGGTCCTTCGCCAAGTCGATGGGGTACTCGAGCGAGATGCTCGATCGCCCGATCGTCGGCCTCGCCACCTCGGCGAGCGGCTTCAACAACTGCCATCGGCTCATGCCGGAGCTGACCGAGGCCGTCGCGCGCGGCGTGCTGGGCGCGGGCGGCCTGCCCGTGGAGTTCCCCACGATCTCGCTCGGCGAGGTCTTTCTGAACCCGACGAGCCTGGTTTTCCGGAACCTGATGGCGATGGACGTCGAGGAGATGATCCGCGCGCAGCCGATGGGCGCGGTCGTGCTCATCGGCGGCTGCGACAAGACCGTGCCGGCCCAGCTCATGGGCGCGCTCTCTGCCGGCATCCCCGCCATTCAGCTCGTCGTCGGCCCGATGATGACCGGCCGGTACCGCGGCGAGCGGCTTGGCGCGTGCACCGACTGCCGGCGGTTCTGGGCCCGGTTCCGCTCTGGCGAGGTGAGCGCGGAGGAGATCGCCGCGGTCGAGGACACGCTCGCCGTGACGGCGGGCACGTGCGCCGTGATGGGCACCGCGAGCACGATGGCGTGTCTGACCGAGGCGCTCGGCATGAGCCTCCCCGGCAGCGCCGCCACGCCGGCCGTGCACGCCGATCGGCTGCGCGTGGCCGAGGCCACCGGCGCCGCGGCCGTGCGGCTGTCGGCCGACGGAACGGCGCCCGACCGGATCGTGACGCGCGAATCCCTCGAGAACGCGATCCGCGTGCTGCTGGCGGTCGGCGGGTCCACCAACGCCGTCATCCATCTGGCGGCGATTGCGGGACGGGTCGGTCTGCCCGTCGATCTGCGGCGGCTCAACGAGCTCAGCGACTCGACACCGGTCCTCGTCGACCTGAAGCCGACCGGGCAGCACTACATGGAGGATTTCCACGCCGCGGGCGGCGTCGGCGCGGTGCTGCACGAGCTGCGGCCGCTGCTCAATCTGGAGTGCCGCTCGGTCACCGGGCAGACGCTCGAGGAGCGGCTCCGCGACCGTCCGGCGTTCGTCGATCGCACGGTGATTCGATCGATCGACGAGCCGTTTCAGCGCACGGGGGGCCTGCTGGCGCTCTTCGGCAACCTCGCGCCGAACGGCGCCATCCTCAAGCGGTCGGCCGCCGACGAGCGCCTGTTCGAGCACGAGGGGCGCGCGGTGGTCTTCACCGGTCTGGAGGATCTCGCCGCGCGCGTCGACGACCCGCAGCTCGACGTCACCCCGGACGACGTGCTCGTGCTGCAGAACGCGGGGCCGATTGGCGCCGGGATGCCCGAGGCCGGGTATCTGCCCATTCCGTCCAGGCTCGCCCGCGCGGGCGTCAAGGACATGGTGCGCATCTCGGACGCGCGGATGAGCGGAACCGCCTTCGGCACCGTCGTCCTGCACGTGTCGCCCGAGTGCGCGGTCGGTGGTCCATTGGGGCTCGTGCGGTCGGGCGATCGGATCCGCGTCAGCGTGCAGGAGCGGCGCCTCGACCTGCTGGTGCCGGATCGGGAGCTGGAGAGCCGCCGGGCGCAGGCCGTCCGCCCGCCGCTCCCGCCGCGGGGCTACGCCCGGCTCTTTGCGCAGTCGGTGCTGGGGGCGGAGCTGGGGTGTGACTTCGATTTCCTGCGGAGCGTTTGAGCTGCGGACCGCGACTCACGGTTGGAACCCCGGCGCGAGACCGAAGTAGATCACCCCGAGCGCGAGCGTGTCGGACAGTCCGTGCGCAAGGATTGGCAGCCACAGGTTGCGCCCTGCTGCGAGGTAGAGCAGGCCGAACAGCAGGCCCGACATCGCCGAGCCGATCACGCCGGCCGGGCCCTGATAGGCGTGCCCGAGGCCGAACAGCGCGCTCACGGCCACGACGGCGGTGAGGTACGCCGCCGGCGCATGGCGGCCGAGGGCGGCCGCGCGCTCGAGCACGTAGCCGCGATACGCCAGCTCCTCCCCGAACGCGGCCAGCGTCCAGACGAGGGCGAGCATGCCCAGCACGGCCGGGAGATTGCCGACCAGCGGCTGAAAGTCCGAGAGGTCGGGGCGCCCGGTCATCGGCTCGATGACGAACTCGCTGACGAGCTGCAGCGCCACGGCGGCGGCCAGGGCGATCGCAATCGTCGTGGCCCAGCGGTTGGGCCGCCGGAATCCCACGGCCCGCCAGCCGAGGCCGCGGCGCCGGAGTGAGAGCCAGCCGAGCGCCACCAGCCAGGGCGTTTCGCTGATCGGCACGACGTCGGCGAGGTTGGCGCCCGCGACGAGCGCGGCGGCCAGCAGCAGCTCCGCCGCCGCCCACGACGTCCGGCGCGCGGAGGCGTCCTGATTCGGAGATGTCGCGCCCACGGGAAGAGTCCGTCGGCTACGTCAGCGCGGATTTCGTTTCAGCCGCGCGGGTCCGGCGACGCTCCGCCGTCACGACCAGGTGTGTCGCATCCACACCGTTCAGTCCCGCTCATCCGGTTGAGCCGGCCGGATCGGCTGTCCGAACGCCAGCAGGTTGCCGTCGGGCGCGAGGACGAGCAGCTCGCGCTGCCCGTAGCTCTTGTCGGCCGGCCCGTGCACGTCGCGTGTCGGCAGCGTGTCGAGCCTGGGCTTCAGTTCGGCGTAGAGCGCGTCGACGTCGCGCACGTCGATGTAGTAGGCGTAGCGCCGGTTGCCGGGCGGCGCACCGTCGTCGCCGTGATTCTGCCGGATCCGGATGGCCACCGTCTCGCGGCCGACATAGGCGTAGTCGTCCATGCGGAAGAGGGTGGTGAACCCGAGCACGTCGGTGAAGAATGCCAGCGCCTGTTCGAGGTCCGGCACGTGCATGAACGGCGTGATCTGGACGAAGTTCGTCATGGCTACTGGGACGAGTTGGTCGTGGGCTACCGGCTACCAGCGACCGGCCAGGAGCTAGACGGACGCCGGCGCCGGCTCGGGACGCGTGACCCAGCCGGCGCGCAGCGCCGCGTAGGCGGCAATCGCCAGCGTCGCCATCACCGCCATGCCGACCACGCCCGACAGCCAGATGCCGCGGTACTCGGCGAGCGCGTTGCCCGGCTGCGCGTTGAGCGAGATGCCGACGTAGCCGCTGACGGCCAGCGCCGTGGCGCCCGAGAACTGGCCCATGGTGTTGCAGAAGGAGGCGAACGACGCGGTCCGCTGCGTGCCGAAGGTGTCGGAGATCGCCGCGGGCACGAGCGAGAAGAGGTTGACGGAGGTGCCCAGGAGCGCCGCGACGATCGCGAGCGCCCAGATCGCCGTCACGCCCATGGCGAGGACCTGCAGCAGGGCCATCCCCGCCACCAGCCACCCGATCAGCACCGCCGTGCGCGAGATGCCCCAGCGGACGCAGAGGTCCGAGAAGCGGCCCGCGAGCGGACAGCCCGCGGCCCGGCCGATGAGCGAGTAGGCGACGAGCGCGAGCACGCCGCCGGCCACCACGGCCTCGTTCAGCGACCGGCCGCCGGAGATGTACACGTCCGCCGCATACACCGCGATCCAGATCTGCGTGATCCGGATGCCGATCACGAACCCCGACCAGAGGAACGCATAGCACCAGAGCTGCAGGTCGCGCAGCATCCGCCATTCGAACGGCTTGCGCGTGGTCGCGGCCTCTCCGGACGGCGCCGATCGGAAGACCATGAGGCAGAGCAGCCCGACGAGCAGGATCGCGGCGGCGATCATGTGCATGCCCTGCCGCCACCCGGAGGCGAAGTAGATCGACAGGATCGGCAGCAGCGCGTAGGCGGCACCCTCGCCGAGCGCGCCGCCGACGCCGCCCGCCGTGCCCTGGCTCAGCCCGCGCTCCCGGGCCGAGAACCAGCGCGCGATGCCGCCCGTCAGCGGCACGTACACCGCCGCGGCCGCCACGCCGCTCATGATCCGCCAGAAGACCAGCGACCCGGTCGTCTCGCCGGTGGCGAACGCCGACATCGTCGCGGCCGTGAGCACGATGCCGAGCCCGATCACCCAGCGGCTGCCGAACCGGTCGGCCGCGACGCCGCTCGGCATCTGGAACAGCGCGTACGAGTAGAAGAACGCCGAGCCCATCAATCCGAGCGCGCCCCGGTCGAGGCCCAGATCGTCGGCAATGAACCTCTGGACGCCGACGTAGTTCTGGCGCGAGAACTGGCTGGTGCCGTACGCAAGGATGCCGATCCCGAGGATGACCCAGCGATACGGTGAGGAGGTGTTGGCCATCGCGCGCTCGACGCGCGCGGATGGTATCCCATGGGGCCGGCCCCCGTAAACAGCCTGCCGCAAGGCGCCGGTTCGGTGTAAGGTCGACGTGCGGACACCGAAGCAGAAGGGAGCGTGCGACATGACGCGGCAGATCCTGACCGGCGCGGCCATGCTCGGCCTCGTCGTTACGCTGGCGCCCGGCGAGGGCGGGCCCGGGGTCCTGGTCGCCGCGCAGGACGCGGGGCGCGTGCTGCCGGTCTTCGAGGTGGATCCCCATTTCCCGAAGATGCCCGACGGCCTCGTGCTCGGCGGCGTCGGCGGCAACGCCGCCGATTCGCACGGCAACGTGTGGGTGTTCCATCGCCCGCACACGCTCGAGGAGGGGAATGCGCACGACAACGGCTACCGGCCGGCGCCGCCGGTCGTGCTGTTCGACGCGCAGGGCCGGTACGTCCGCGGCTGGGGCGGTCCCTCGGCGGGCGGGCCGTACGCGTGGACCAACCGCGGCGGGCTCCTGTCGAAGTACGCCCCGTGCGCGTCGTGCTCGACCGAGCGGCGGACCAACGGCGACGGGCGCCCGGGCAGCGGCGAGCACGGCATCTTCGTCGACCACCGCGACCACGTCTGGCTGACCGGCAACGGCGACGGGGACGGGCAGATTCTCAAGTTCACGAGCGACGGGACCTTCCTGCTGCAGATCGGACGCGCCGGCGTCGAGCCCGACAGCCAGGCGAGGACCCACGTGAGCCGCGCCGCGGGCGTCGCCGTCCATCCCAAGACCAACGAGCTGTTCGTCGCCGACGGCTACGGCAACCGGCGCGTCGTGGTCTTCGACGCAGACACCGGCGCCTACAAGCGCCACTGGGGTGCGTACGGCACACCGCCCGACGACCGCGCCCCCCGAACGCGGGTGCCCGCGGGTGCAGGCGCTCCGCAGTTCAACACGGTCCACGGCGTCGCCATTTCCGACGATGGCATCGTGTATGTGGCCGACCGGGCCAACAACCGCGTCCAGGCGTTCACGCTCGAGGGCACGTTCCTGCGCGAGGGCTACAACCGGCGGGAGTCGCAGGGGACGGGCTCCGCCTTCGGCGTCGCGCTCTCGCGCGATCCCCGGCAGCGGTTCGTCTACGTCGCCGACGGCTCGAACGAGCGCGTCGCGATCATGGACCGCGCGACGCTCGCCGTGATCGGGCAGATCGGCCGTCCGGGGCGGATGGCGGGCGAGTTCTTCCACATCCACAGCATCGCCACCGATCCGACGGGGAACATCATCACCGGCGAATCGCAGGGCTACCGGATCCAGCGGTTTCTCTACAAGGGCCTGACCACGGGCGGCACGCGCTGACGCGCGCGGGCGACGGAGAGCACCAGACAAAAGGGCGGCGGGCACGAAGGCCCGCCCGCCGCCCGACCATCAGCTACCGGCTCCCAGCTAGAAGAGGAACCGCAGGCCGACCTGCGCCTGTCGCGGATAGCCGATGCCCGGCACGAACCCCTGCGGCTGCTGAAAGGACGTGCTCCGGCCGTTGCCGGTGTAGGCGTTGCCGAAGTTCGCCGTGTTGAAGAGGTTGAACGCCTCGACGAACACGCCGACGCGGCGGTCGCCGCCCAGATCGAAGAACTTCGTCGTCCGCAGGTCGAAGACGAACGTGTTGTCGCCGCGGCCGGCGTTGATGTGCACCTGCCGGCCGGTGGCGGGGTCGACCCAGCGGTCGTTGTTGTTGCCGTCGCGGTTCAGGTCGGAGCCCGCCGTCAGGTTGTACGGCCGCGCGCTCGCCGCCTGGAAGACCGGCGAGAGCTGGATCCCGTAGCCGACCTCGAAGACGCCCATCGCGACCAGCCGGTGCCGCTCGTCGGTGGCCGTCGGGCCCCATTCGCTCTCGGCGAAGGGGTCGAAGGCGTCCTGGGGAATCGGCGCCGAGCCGCGCGCCGCGATGGAGCCGCCGTAGGCGAACGCCTTCGCGATCGTGTAATGCGCCTGGAGGTTGGCCCGCGGGAGACGCCGCTGCACCTTGAACGTCAGCGCGTCGTACTGCGACCGGTTGTTCGACGACAGGATGCGGACGTCGCTCAGGTAGTTCGCGTTGCCGAACACCCGCAGGAAGTCGTCGGCGAGCACGCGCCGGCCGTTGACGATCGGGTTGATGTTCATCGTCCGCAGCTCGTTGCGCCCCTCGACGTGCGTGTAGTCGACCGAGACGCTGGTGCTCCCGTCGAGCTGGTGCGCGTAGCCGACGTGCCCCTGGTAGTTGCGCGGGTTCACGAGGTCGGAGGCGATCCACTCGCCGCGCGAGCCGAGCTGCAGGCTGTTCGAGCGGCCCGGGCCCTCCGGCAGCGGATCGACGCCGAAGCGGAACGCCGCGAGCTGGCCCACGCCGAAGTTGGTGTTGGTCAGCGTCGCCAGCACGTTCAGCGGCCGCTTGTTCTGCGAGAAGATGTCGCTGACGTTGCCGCCGTTGATGTTGAACTGGTCGAAGTAGACGCCCCCGCCGCCGCGCAGCACGCGCCGGCCGTCGCCCGACAGGTCGTAGGCGAACCCGAAGCGCGGCGACACGCTGCCGTACGGCGTCTCCGGCGCCTTGGCGTGCGGGCTGCCGATCGCCTCGAGCACCAGCCGCGTGGCGTTGTTGGCGCTGTGCGACTGGTGGTAGAAGTTCACGTCGATGTCGTAGCGGAGGCCGAGGTTGAGCGTCAGCCGCGGCGTGATGCGCCAGTCGTCCTGGATCCACGTGGCGATCTGGTGCGCGTCGAGCAGCGAGTCGGCCAGATCCGGGTTGGCCCGCTCCCACTGCCGGACGACGCCCGGCGTCTGGAAGCCCATCGGATACCGGCCGTTGCTGTTGCTCAGGATGACCGACGGATCGTCGAAGAACGTCAGGATGCCGTAGAGCGCGTTGCCGTTCAGCAGGCCGATGTCGTTCAGGTAGTTGTAGTTCACGCCGAGCTTGACGGCGTGCGTCCCGGTCTGCAGCGACACCTCGTCCCTGATCTGGAAGAGCTGGGTGTCGGTGATCGACCCGGCCTGGCCGCCCGCGCCCGTGTGCACCGACGGAAACGCCAGCCGCAGCGGGAAGAGCGGCACGCGCGGATAGTTGCGCATGAACGCCTCGCCGGTGACCTGGCTGACGGTGTCGCTCAGCCGCTGCAGGCTGTTGGCCTGCACGACGATCTGATTGAGTCCGCGGTTGCCGAGCACCCAGTTGTGCTGGCCGACGACGCTCCACATGGAGATGTCGGTGTTCTCCGGCTCCCGGTTGTCGTTGGCGGGCACGTAGGTCGCCGCGCCCTTGTAGTCCTCGTGGCCGGCATACCGCACCATCAGGCCGTGCGCGTTGGTCAGCTGCAGGTTGACCTTCGCGGTCGAGAGCAGCACGCGCGCCGGCTGCGCCACCGACGTCGGGTTGTTCGGGTTGACGAACCCCTGCGGGATGAGCCCGCGCGCCTGCGCGTCGATGAGCAGCTGCTTCTCCCGGAAGAGGTTGGTCGGCACCGGCACCTCGGAGTTCTCGCGGATCCGCTCCACCGCGCCGAAGAAGAACGCGCGGTTCTGGATGATGGGGCCGCCGGCCGCCCCGCCGAACTGCTGGCGGTCGTACGGAATCTTGCTGCGGTTCGCCTCGCGCGTGAAGAAGTCCTTCGCGGCCAGCTTGTCGCTCCGGCCGAAGCCGAAGAGCGACCCGTGCAGCACGTTGGTGCCCGACTTGGTGACCATCGTCAGCGCCGCGCCGCCCGTGCGGCCGTCGGCGGCGTTGAACTGGCTGGTCGCGAGCTGGAACTGCTCCAGCGCCTCGGTCGAGAAGGCGAGCAGCGGGCCGCCGAACTGGTTGTCGCGGTTGTCGGCGCCGTCGACCGACGGGATCACGTTCGTTCCCGCCGAGCCCCCGTACGACACGCTGCCCGTGTTCGTCTTGCTCCGGTGCGTCGGTTCGATCTGCACGGCGCCCGGCAGGAGCGCCAGCATCGCGCTGACGGTGCGCGTGCTCATCGGCAGGTTCTGCAGCTCGGTCGTCTCGATGCTCGAGGCGACCTTCGACTGGGTGACCTCGATGAGCGGCGCCTCGCCGGTGACCGTGAGCGTCTCCTGCAGGCCCGCGAGCTGCATCCGGAAGTCGATGGTGATCGTCGCGTTGACGCCGAGCGTCACGCCGTTCCGGGCGCCAGCGGCAAAGCCCTGCAGGTCGGTCGTGACGTTATAAGTACCGGGATCGAGCCCGGGCATGAAGTAGACGCCTTCCTCGTTCGTGACGGTCGTCCGCACGACGCCGGTCGCCTGGTTGGTGACCGTGACCGTGACGCCGGGAAGGACCGCCTCGCCCTGATCGAGCACACGGCCGTTGATCGTGCTCGAGGCCTGCGCGTACGCCAGTCCGGTGCCTGCCAGCACGACAAGGGCTGCCAGACGCCAGACGAGGCCGGTTAGCCGCATACGATGAACCCTCCTTGCGATGCCGTTCCTCGCGGAAAGGCGACAACACATCGAAACTGGACTGCGACGATAGCCCGCCCCCCTACCGGTGTCAATTCTCGCCGGGCCGCTTTGTACCGTCCTGCCGGGCGTCCGCATACTGTCTCGGCCGTACCGCGTCGTGAGAGCCGGCGGGTCGGGAGCGTTGAAGCGGGCCCGGGTTGTAGGAAGGGGGCGTCCGGGTGCGGCGGGGTGCCGCCGCACCCGGCTGGCGGGTCCTGGCTAGCGCGGACCTCGTTTCGGTGGCGCGAACCCTTCGGGTTCGCGAGGCGAGCCTGGAAGGCTCGCCCCACACGTCCGCGCTACGCGCATGTCAACACTGCCCTAGAAAAGGAACCGGGCGCCGATCTGGAGCTGGCGCGGGTAGCCGATGCTCTGGATGTAGCCGGTGGGCTTCATGAAGTTCACGCTCCGGGCGTTGCCGGTGTACAGGTTCCCGTGGTTCACGGTGTTGAACACGTTGAACAGCTCCACGAAGAGCCCGAGCCGCCGATCGCCGCCGAAGGAGAGGAACTTGGTCGTGCGCAGATCGAAGACGAACGTCGGGTCGCCGCGTCCCGCGTTGACCGAGACCTGGCGGCCGGTGTTCGGGTCGATGTAGCGATCGTTGTTCAACCCGTCGCGGTTGAGGTCCCGCCCCGCGATCAGGTTGTAGGGCCGGGCGCTGGCGGCCTGGATGACGGGCGAGAGCTGGACGCCGTATGGCATCTCGAACACGCCCAGGAAGACGAACCGGTGCCGCTCGTCGGTCTGGTTCGGCCCCCACTCGCCCTCACCCTGCGGCTGGTCCCACACCATGGGCCGCGTCGACCCGCCGCCGGCGTTGCTGCCGCCGCCGGTGAAGTTCCCGACCGTGCCGCCGTACGAGTAGGAACTCGCGAGCGTGTAGTGGGCCTGCAGCGTCGCCCGCGGCGTGCGGCGCTGCACCAGGAACGTCAGCGCGTTGTACTCGGCCTCGTTGACCGGCGACATGATGAACACGTCGGAGAGGAACTCGGGCTCGCCGAACACCTGCTCGAACACGGGTGCCAGGCGGCGCTGGCCGTTGAGGATCGGGTTGATGTTGGTCTGCCGCTTCTCCTTCAGGCTCTTGTGGTACGAGTAGTCGACCGACAGCGTCGTGTTCGCCATCAGCTCGTGCGCGTACCCGAAATGCACCTGGTGCGTGCGCGGGTCCACGATGGCCGGGTCGATCCACTGTCCTTCCGATCCGAGCGGCAGCTTGTTGCCTTCCGTGGGCTGCGCCGGCAGCGGATCGATGCCGACGCGGTACGTCGCCAGCTCGCCCACCCCGATCGCCGTGTTCGTCAGCGTGGCCAGCGCATTGAGCGGCCGGCGGGCCTGGGAGGTGATATCGCCCGCGGCCGCGGCCGTGTTGTACTGGTCGAAGTACAGGCCCCAGCCGCCCCGCAGCACGCGCCGACCTTGGCCCGACAGGTCGTACGCGAATCCGATGCGAGGCGAGATGTCCCTGGTCGGCGTCTGCGGATACCCGCCGAGCGGACTGCCGATCGCCTCCAGGACCTGCCGCGTCGCGTTCTGTGGGAAGTGCTTCTGGTCCATCATCTCGAGGTCCAGGTCGTAGCGGAGGCCGAGGTTCAGCGTCAGGTTCGCCGTGGCCCGCCAGTCGTCCTGGATCCACGTGGAGAACTGATACGGCGTGTTCAGCGTGTCGGCCCACGACCCCTGGCCGCCGATCGCGCCGCCGTTGGCCTGCGACCACTGCCGCACGATACCGGGCGTCCGGAACCCGAGGGGGTACAGCCCGTTGGTGTTGTTGAGGATCACCGTCGGATCGTCGAAGAACTCGAGCGTCGCGAAGTGCTCGTTGCCGTTCAGGATGCCCAGGTGGTACAGCCGGTTGAAGTTGACGCCGAACTTGAGCGCGTGGTTCCCCTGCAGCAGCGAGAAGTCGTTGCGGACCTGGTTGACCCAGCGATCGGCGCGCGTGCCCCCGTCGCCGCGGGCGCCGGTCGTCACCGACGGGAACTCCAGCCCGGGTGAGAACGCCGTGTAGTCGACATTCGGGAAGTCCCGGGTGTAGTGCTGGCCCGTGATGTTGCTCACCACGTCGGCCAGATAGTCGACGTTGTTCACCTGGACGGTGAGCTGGTTCAGCGCCGAGTTCCCCAGGACCCAGCTGTGCTGGGCGACCGTGCTGAAGGCGTCGATCGTGAAGTTGTCGGGCTCGCGGTTGTCGTTGTTCGCCGCGGACGGGTAGGTGACCGCGTCGCGCCCCTCGTTCATCACCGCGTGGCGCACCATCAGCGACTGCGTGTCGTTGAGCTGCAGGTTCCCCTTGATCGAGTACATCCGCAGCCCGCCCGGCTGCGGCACGAACCGGGGAATGGTCGAGTTGACGTACCCGGCGGGGAGCTGGCCGAGGTTGGTCGCCTGGACCAGCGCCTGGAGCTGAGTGTAGTTGCCGTCGGGCACGGGCCGCCCCGTGTCCTCGAGCTGCTGCTCGATGGCGCCGAAGAAGAACATCCGGTTCTGCACGATCGGGCCGCCGATCGACCCGCCGAACTGCTGCCGGGAGAACCGCACCTTCTCCTGGTTGGCCTGCTTGGTGAAGAAGTCCGTTGCCGTCAGGTTCTTGTCCCGCTCGTAGCCGAAGAGCGACCCGTGCAGGACGTTGGTGCCAGACTTCGTGACGAGCGTGACGGCGGCGCCGCCCGAGCGCCCGTCGGCCGCCGAGAACTGGCTCGTGCTGAGCTGGAACTGCTCGAGGCTTTCGGTCGTGAACGTCAGCAGCGGGCCGCGGTAGTGGTTGTCCTTGTTGTCGGCGCCGTCCACGGTGCTCGCCACGTTGCCGCCCATCGACCCGCCGAAGGAGACGGTGCCCTGGTTCTCCTTGGTCCGGTGGATCGCCTGAACCGGCGTGGCGCCCGGGAGCAGCTGCAGCATCCCGCTGATGTTCCGCGTCACCATCGGCAGGTTCTGCAGCTCGGTCGTCTCGATCGTGTTGGCGACCTTCGACTGCGTCGTCTCGATGAGCGGCGCCTCGCCGGTGACCGTGAGCGTCTCCTGCAGGCCCGCCAGCGACAGCGTGAAGTCGACGGTGATGGTCGCGTTGACCGTCAGCCGGACGTCGCCCCGCATGGCCGGCGCGAAGCCGGACAGCTCGGTGGCGATGGTGTACGTGCCCGGCTCGAGGCCCGGCACGGAGTACTGCCCCTCGGCATTGGTGACCGTGGTGCGCACCACGCCGGTGCTGACGTTGGTGACCGTGACGGTGACGCCAGGCAGCACGGCGGCTCCCTGGTCGAGCACCCGGCCGTTGAACGTGCTCGTCGACTGCCCGGCGGCGATGCCGGCGTGCAGGAGCACGAGGACGACGACGAGGCGCAACGGGCTGACGCCGAAGAGCCGCATATGTGTACCCTCCTAAACTAATCTCTGCGCCGAAACCGCTCCGAACGCATCCGGAGATACCGCCTGAGCCGAAGTGCGGGTCGCAACAGACGATAAGACCGAAACCTGACGATAGGAGGCCTGCTTCCGGGGGATCAATCCTGTCGATGCCGTACCCTCGACGCGGGTTCACGTACGCGCCGGGTCGAACCGCAGCCACGTGCCGCTCGGCTTCTGCTGCTCGACGCCCGGCTTGGACCAGTCGCACACGCCCTGCGGGAAGGTCTGCCGCAGGCGCGTCATCTCCTCAACCGTAAACCGCGCCGCGTAGTCGGCGGGATCCACCGGCTTGAGCTGACACTTGACGATGTCGTTGGCGATCGGTCCGCCGGCCACCTCCCGCGGGAAGGACGCCGAGGGATAGATCTGCTCGCAGCGGCTCGCGGCGTCGCGCGTCTGCGGCTCCGCGATCGGCACCGGCGCCGCCTCGCGTGTCCAGCAGGCGTCGCCGAGATCCCCGGGCTTCGCGCGCCGGACCTTCACGGCCGGCGGGTCGGCGGAGGCGTCGTCGGCGATGGCCGTGAGCCACCGCTCCATCTGCGCCAGGGCGTGCCGGAACACCGGGCTGATCGAGGTGCCGCGATGGCGGTTGTCCTCCACGAAGATCACGTGGTTGTCGGCGTGCCCGTTCGCCTTGACGAGGCGCTCGCGCAGCGAGAACGAGTGGAAGCGGCTGTGGATGTCGCCGCCAGCGGCGTCGTCCAGGTAGTTGCGGTAGTCGATGATCGGCACGAGCGCGAGCCCGCCGCCGCCGTGCGTGAGCCGCCCGGTGCGGTAGGCGGCCGTGACCGCGGTCAAGTCGGCCGCCGACCGCGCGTCGACCACGTTGCCGTCGTGATCGAAGCCGCCGATCCGGGCGTTCAGATCGAGGAACTGCGCCGTCGTGATGATGCCCTCGTTGAGCGCCCGCAGCCCGTACTGCACGCCGACGTTGTCGAGCGGCCGGCGCGCGAAGCCGGTCTTCGGATCCCGTCCGTAGACGTTGACCGTGTGGTCGTAGACGTCGCAGCGGGCGCCCGTCGGGTTCCGCGCCGGATCGTAGCGGAGCTCCGGGAGGAGCGCGTCGGGGCAGTGCTCAGAAACGTGAATGCGCCCGGCGCCGTTCCGGTCGACCTCCTCCATCGTCGCCACCGTGAGGAAGCCGGCCACGGCCCGCTTCTGCGCGTCGGTGAACGGCGCGGCCGCCTTCGACGTGAAATACCGGTTGAGCAGACGCGCGTCGGTGATCGTCATGACCGTGGCGAAGCCGACGTCGGGGAACGTGCGGCACGGGATGATGCCGTCGAGCAGGCCCGGATAGTTGTCGACGGTCTGGAGCTGCTGGTAGGAGCCGCCCGAGCATCCCCACCCGATCGTGAACCGCGGCAAACCGTACGCCTCGATGAAGCGCTCCTTGACCATCATCATCGTCTCGGAGGCGAGCAGGTCGTTGCAGTTGTTGCCGAAGACGTTGAGCGAGGCCGAGGCGACCGCGTAGCCCTGCCGCAGCATGAAGTCGTCCACCACGCCGCCCGTGGTCGCGCCCTGGCGGTACCAGCCGGTCACGCAGCCGCCGCCATGGGTGTAGATCAGCCGGCGGTTCCAGCCGACGGGCGGACTCCAGGGATCGGGAGTGGGGTCAGACGCCGGGTCGTGGAGCACCGCAATCTGATAGATCGCCCGGTTGATGGTGCCGGTCTCGATCCGGACGATGTAGGGGACGGTCGCCCCGGTGAGGGTGGTCACCCGCGCGAGGTCGGGGGGCGGCGACGCGGGCAACGGCTTGAGCGACGACCCTGCGGTCGGCCCGTAATAGTAGTCGACGCGGCGCTCCACCGAGCAGTGCTCGTCGAGCGGCGCGCCGAGCCTGGCCCCCGACTGGAGGACGAACGCGTCGGTCTGGCAGACGAACGGCTGCTCGTGCGGCCCCGAGAACACCGGTCCGGTGATCGGGTGGTTCATCAGCGTGAGGCGCGCCGCGCCGGCGGAGGCCCCCGGCGCCGACACCTCGAGCGTGTTGCTGCCGGCCCGTAGCCCGCTCACCACGCCGCTGAGCGCGCGGACCCCCTCCTCACGCCGGAAGCCCCGGGTCACGTCGTCGCCATTGAGCGTGACGCGAGGCTGATCCAGGCTGACGCCAGGCGGGACGGCGATGCGGACCAGCGCGTCGCCGCCGCTGACGTAGTCGGGCCGCGACGACACCGAGGTGATCTGAAACGCGCCGTTGGGCGCCTGAGCGGTGGGCGCGACAGCCGTTGCCGTCACCAGCGCGGCAGCGCCGGCGATCCCAAGAGGCAATCTGGGCACGCTGCAACCTCCGATCGTGAGGTGGTGGGTCCGACGATAGCGAAAAACCGGCTACGGCTCAACGGCCAAAGCGCGTCCGGCGGCTGACTCTCTCGCGTGCTGCACGAGGGCCGCCGTCCGGTAGACGCCGTGAACGAACTTGCCGTAGGGGAGCGTGACGAAGAGCGCCAGCACGACGCCGAGGTGGACGATGAGCAGGGCGGGCATCGCGGGGCTCTCACGCCAGGCGACGAGCGCCAGGCCCGTGGCGCTCGTCAGGAGGAGCAGCAGGAGGAACGCGCGATCCGCGGGCGGCTGCGCCGGATCGCCGGCGGCCGGGTCGCGCCGCCGGCCGCCCCAGTAGAGTCCTGCCGGGCCCACGACCAGCCCGATGCCGCCCGTTGTCCCGAGCACCACCGGCACGCTCGTGTAGGCGTATGGCGCCTCCCATCCGAAGACGAGGTGATAGACGGCTGCGATGGAGGTGGAAGCGAAGCACAGGAGAAAGCCGTAGAACGTGCAGTGGTGAAACCGCCGGCGCCACGGTGAGCGGACCTCTTCGCGCGCCGTGCAGTCGGCGCCGTGGGCGTGCAGGTTCCGCAGCGTCAGCACGTCGCGGAGGGCGGCGAGGGCGGGCCGGGTCGGGCCGGCCGGGCCCGCGGGTGCCGCCCCGCCCGCCTCTCGGCGGAAGCGGGCCACGCCGATCGCCAGCGCCGCGAGCACGAAGAGGAACACGCCTCCGAAGAGCAGCACCATGACGGCGTGGGGGAGCACCTCGTAGAAA